>OGHW01000083.1_pt1 | contig 100657 bp, 91 predicted proteins | sample 1571641 | NCBI WGS metagenome assembly OGHW01 (sample SAMEA2582066, study PRJEB24529) | metagenome | biome: Human gut stool | place: China | collected 2011 | reverse complement strand
TTTCTTCGCTTCCGCTCCGGTCCGCGCATAGCGGACATCCACCGGATGTCCTGCGCCGTCTCGCGCTCTTATTCTGTTACTTATAATCCCCTGATACATCCATATACTCCCGTTTTCCGGATATATAATCTTCATGGGCAAGTTCCGGATCTTTCCCCTTGAATACAGTACACAGTCCACACATATCACAATCTGCGATACATTTAAAGGTATCCTTAATATATTGCTTGTCCACATGATATCTTCGACGAAGAAGAGAGGGAATTGCTTCTACTCCATTTCTAAATTTTGCGTATTCAGAAAATTCTTCCGTTTACATGTACTGTAATTGTTTTACTGATTGTCTGCGTAGGTAAAAGGAACCGGTTTTCCGATTCCCTTTACTGTCTAAAAATTATTTTTCATCTTTTGTATTGCACAGCATACTTTTACCTAATATATTACTATATATGTCAAGATCTTCATCCTTGAACACATTGAAAATAACTTTCATCTGACTTCCTGTTTCCGCATAGTATTTACGCACTGTTTCCACTGCTATTTGGGCAGCGCGTTCATTTGGAAACATAAATACTCCCGTAGATATACAACAGAAAGCAATGCTTTTCACTTCGTATTTTTCTGCAAGTTCCAGACAGGAACGATAACATGAAGCTAAAAGTTCCTCGTCCTTTTTTGTGACTGCCCACTGAACGATCGGACCTACTGTGTGAAGGATATATTTTGCAGGAAGATTATAGCCGGCAGTAATCTTTGCCTTTCCGGTCTCCTCCTCATGCCCCTGCGCTGTCATGATCTCATACATTTTAAGACGAAGTTCAACTCCGGCATAAGTGTGGATAAAATTATCAATACAGGCATGCATTGGTGAAAAACAGCCTAGCATCTGCGAATTGCAAGCATTTACAATAGCATCACATTTTAACGTTGTGATATCACCCTGCCAGATATAAAGTCTTTTATCCGATGAAACCGGCTTTAAATCTTCGATATCTGTGATTCCGCGTTCCAGATTTCTTTCTTTCAGATAGTCATCCTGAATTTTTAAAAATTCTTCACTGACCGGTTTCGGCAATCTGACATTCATTAGGGAACGAAGCAGTTTCTCCTGTTCTTCCCTTTGATCCGGTATTCTCTGTCTGAAAATTTTTTTATCTTCTTTTAAAAGATTAAGGATTTTTCTCAAACATGATATCAAGATGCTTCTTACCGATATTTTTCACCGTTCCACGGAGTGACACTGCTATTTTTGCCTTTGTTGCTGATATCGCCACATATTGCTGCTGCATTAGCTGCGCATAAAATTCTTTGCCTTTTGCTGTGAGAAAATAAACACCTCAGTGTCCCTCCTTTTAGAACAGGTGTGAGTCTCTTATATATTACGGTAATTAAAATTCGTATGGCGGGTTACCGGAAAAATCTGCGATAACACCATGTGGATTTTCAAGATAAAATACCTCAAAGATTGGGTCATCTGCTGTCTGATACTGTCCTTTCACGATCGGATTGTTCATACATCCTTCCTTAACACTCATGTTGTTTTCAAATACTGCCTTGCCATGGAGACGGATCCATGCATACTCCGGTGAAGAAACGGATATCTCGATTTCCGGATTCTCTAACATATCCTTATAAACATCCTTTGTGTTGTTTGTGCAGAACCAGAGTTTTCCATCCTGCTCAAAACAGAACATAAATGGACGGCATTTTGCCTTTCCGTCACGTCCTACTGTTGCTAAATACTGAACTGGGTTTGCCTGTAAAAATTCTACTACTTTCTGCATAAAATAGTACCTCCTAAGTTTTTTATTGTTGTTTTGTTTTTTTGATGTAATGTTATTTATTACATCTAATGGTTGTACTATATCGCACCTTTGATGTAACGTCAATAGTTACATCAAATTTATTTTTTATCCCGTATTCCCCTGATATGGGTAATCAAAGTTTTTGAGGGGCTACGATCTACTAAAAAACAGGACTAATCAGTTACAGTTACTGGTTAATCCTGTTTTCTTTTTGCCCTTCTTTGCTATGATTGTTTTGATTTTGTCAAACTGCTGTAGCAGTACATATCCTGCCACAAACATCAGCAAATGTCCCATGCTCTCGAATGCAACGGACACATCATTGCACCAGACAACCGGTATTGCCGCGAAAATTTCACATAACACAAGACCGCCCACCGGATGAAAACATGCCATCCATTTTGGCAGTGCAAACCGTCTGGTCAGGATCAGATAGACCATCACCACAGACATTCCGATATCCATAACCAGATAATAAATCATAAATGGAAGCAATATGTACATGCCGACCTGATTTGTCACATCTGCTGCCTGTTCAAATGTACTTCCCATTCCATAAGATGTTTTAAAGATAATCGGCAACAGGCAGCACATAATATGGATAAACAACACAGATATTAATCCTGCTGCAGAACTGAAATCAAACAAACGCTTCATTGCCAGGGCATGCCCCTTTGGATTCCTGCTGCAGGCATCTGTCACTATATGCCTAAGTTCCTTAAGCGCAATCCAGTATAACGGCATTGCCGCTGCTGCTAAAAGAATAGATACCTCAAAACGCCACATAGACATTGCTGGCCAGTTGGAATTGACAAATAACCCAACCTCTTTATTGCCGCTTCCTTTGACATCCAAAAGCCAGTCACCGATCATAAAAAGCGCCATTGCCGCAATTCCTGCAAGCATTGCTCTTTTTTGCTTCTCTTTTTCCATTTTGGTTTCCTTTCTGTACATCTTTATTTTTCTGTTGACGTTTATATGTTAGTCTTTTCTAACTCCCGTGTCAACGAAAATAATATTCTTATGTGTCAGCAACTGGTGTCACTTCCTATCTCCGTATAAACTTGAGTTTCCACAAACTGTAATAAAAAGTGAGTATATCTTCCTAAAGTACCAATCTGCTAAATTTTTGAATGATTTTGAATAGCAGTGTTCTGATTAGAGATACTTTAATAACCCCCACCGGAGCCGGGCTTTGGGAGAAATATACTTTTTCTTTTATAGGATCCGCTGTTTGTATAATTGCAACTTTTAGCGCATGGATTTCTGATTTCATGGAAATGTGAGCCAGAAATGCCATACATAAGGTAATGTAAAAATTAAGTGCATTGATAGCTTTCAGTTTGCGAACACGAAAGTTTTCAAACTGGAACATTTGCTTCTTACAGCAAAAATATCCCTCTATTTTCCAGCGTGAGAAATAGGTTCTTGCCACTTTGATTACTGCTTGTAAGTACACAAGCCTCTGTAACATGATAGCCCTTTTTGTAAACATTTTTTGTAGATGTACTTTCTGAACCATCCCGGACTATGCCAAGCGACTCAAACTGATATCCATCAGGTTTTACAACATCACTATCATCGATATGGATGACCGGATCTGATGGAATCCACTTTTTTATTAACTGAAGATAAGAAGCAGCTGCAACGGTAGGAGTACCTTTTTCAAGGTGTCTGGATAAACGGTCAACAATGTTGATCTTTTGTGAAGGTTCATGGAGCTGATCTGCAACCTCTGTTAACAGACAACTGCCAGAAGCCAGCATGCCATAAGTGATATCAGCAGTAAACTTCTTTTCTGGCTTAGAAAGATGTTCAGAAATCTTATTTGTAAAAGTTAAAATTTCCCGTTTCATTTGATGTAAAATTAACCACAGGGAATCCTCCTCTTTTTTTGTTTAGTATGATTTTTTTGTAGTGATTAAATTTTACATCAAAAAGGAACAGGATTCCATATATTTTGGACATTTTTGAAAGTTGTTTATAGCAATGCCTATAAAAACGGGGCTTTGTGGATAAAAGTACGGAAACTCAAGAAGCGTATAAAATATTGACGTTTCCACCCAAATAGACTAGGATAGAATTTGAATGATAAAAAAGCAAAACAAGGAGGATTTTATGTTAGATAAAATGATTGGTTTTATCGGTGCCGGCAATATGGGAAGCGCCATGATCGGCGGTATTTTAGATGCGTCTTTGGTGACGACCAGCCAGATCATCGCAAGTGCGCATTCTCCTGAGACACTTGATAAAATCCGTACAAAATTTTCGATAGAGACAACACAATCGAATGAAGTTGTTGCAGAACGAAGCGATATTTTATTTCTCGCTGTAAAACCAAATAAATTTGCGGAAGTGCTTCCACAGATCAAAGATCATTTAAAACCGGACTGTATCGTAGTTTCCATCGCAGCCGGACAGCCGATCTCAAATATTGAAGCAATACTTGGCAAAATCAAGCTGGTACGCGCCATGCCAAATACCCCGGCGCTTGTCGGAGCTGCAATGAGTGCACTCTGTCCAAACGACAAGGTAACAGCTGAGGAAGTAAAACTTATCGAATCATTATTCAACAGCTTTGGTCGTGCAGAAGTCGTACCGGAAAGCATGATGGATGCCGTTGTCGGTGTTTCCGGTTCTTCTCCTGCCTACGTCTATATGTTTATTGAAGCAATGGCAGATGCCGCTGTCGCAGATGGAATGCCGCGCACCCAGGCATATAAGTTTGCCGCACAGAGCGTTTTGGGTGCTGCAAAAATGGTTTTAGAGACCGGAAAACATCCGGGAGAATTAAAAGATGCAGTCTGCTCTCCTGGCGGTACGACCATTGAAGCGGTTGCAGCTTTAGAACATGGCGGTTTCCGTGATACCGTGATCTCTGCACAACGCGCATGTTCCAAAAAATCATACGATATGAGTCATAACTCCTGATAAGGATATACATTCTTCTGTATCATAGGATTTATGATCAGTTCTGATTTCAATAATATAATTTGGAGGTTTTCTTATGTGGGCTTACGAAAGTGTTTTTTATCAGATATATCCGCTTGGATTCTGCGGTGCTCCGTTCGAGAATGATGGTGTTTTAGAGCATCGTATTTTAAAGGTCAATGACTGGATTCCTCACATCAAAAAACTTGGTGCCAATGCGATTTATTTTTCTCCGGTCTTTGAGTCTGACACACACGGATATAATACCAGGGATTATACAAAGATCGATACCAGACTTGGCACAAATGAGGACTTTGCCACAGTCTGTGACAATCTTCACAAAGAAGGGATCAAAGTCGTATTAGATGGTGTATTCAACCATGTCGGTCGTGGTTTCTGGGCTTTTCGGGATGTTTTGGAGAAAAAGTGGGATTCCCCGTACAAAGACTGGTTCCATATCAGTTTTGACGGTAATTCCAACTATAACGACGGTCTGTGGTATGAAGGCTGGGAAGGCAATTATGACCTGGTTAAATTAAATCTGAGAAATGAAGATGTCATCCAGCATATTTTTGCTGCGATCAAAGGCTGGGTAGAAGAATTTGATATCGACGGTCTGCGACTTGATGTCGCTTACTGTCTCGACCATGATTTTCTGCGCCGTCTGCGCAGTTTCTGTGACAGTTTAAAACCGGACTTCTTCTTAGTCGGTGAAACATTACACGGCGATTACAACCAGTGGATGAATGACTCCATGCTTCACTCTGTGACCAACTATGAGTGTTACAAAGGACTTTATTCCAGTTTTAACAGCATGAATATGTTTGAGATCAACCATTCCCTGCTTCGCCAGTTCGGTCCTGACAACTGGACACTCTACAAAGGCAGACATCTGCTCTGCTTCGTGGACAATCATGATGTCACAAGAATTGCAAGTATCCTGACCAACGAAAAACATCTGCCGCTGATCTACGGCCTGCTCTTCGGTATGCCTGGTATCCCATGTGTCTACTATGGCAGTGAATGGGGCGCAAAGGCGAGAAAAGAAGAAGGCGATCCGGCTTTACGCGCCTGCTTCTTGGAACCGGAATGGAATGATCTTTCTGATATGATCAGCCGTCTCGCCGAGATCAAAAAGAACTCTGAGGCTTTAAATTACGGCTCTTTCCGCTCTGTACTCTTAACAAACCGTCAGTGCATTTTCGAGCGTAAGAGTGAACATGAACGCATTTATGTAGCAATCAATGCGGATGAAAACAGCTTCCACGCAGATTTTGATGCCGGATGCGGCACGGCACAGGAACTGATCACCGATACACCGCATGATTTTGGCGGTGGAACGGATCTTCCGGGTTACTCTGTGGCTGTATGGAAGATGGAACATTAGAAATACATATACAGAAATGGGCAGAAACCGGTAATCCGGCTCTGCCCAATTTCTATCTATTGATCCGATATTCAGATTGGCGGATATCTCTTACATTATCGACTGCCATCCTCATTTTACGGAACCCAATATCTGATGATCTGTACGATCTGTCCCTGTCTGACTGTGATCACTGTATTGTTACAATTAAATGCCATATCACTATTTTCAATGGCTGCCGGCAGATCATTTAGCTCTACGACCGGCAGGTCTGACTCCTGATTCTGATCTGCCTGATCTTCAAAGGTTACATCCTCAGATAAAGGAAGTGTTACTTTGCCTACTGAATAATAAACCGGATAATCATCCAAAGTCACCGTACGATACAATCCGTCATCTTCCATCAGATCAATTCCATCATTTTCAATGCCTCCATTGATCTGGACAGATCCTGTTTCGGAATCTGCATTATCTTCTGCTGCAGTTTCTGTGTCTGCCTTAGTTTCTGTATTTGCACTTGTCTGTGCATCTTGTGCAGACTTTCCGCATCCGATTACAGAGGCTGCAGTCAGCATCGTTCCCACTAAAATAAAGGTCAACAATTTTTTCTTCATACTCTTGACTTCATGTCCTTTTTTTAATGGTACGATTATAACACAATAATGTTTTCATTTTATTCGGACTCTGTGATCCGGAAATCACCAGCATCTTTTGACTTGATATTCATCGTGATACAGCAGTCTGCCATGTGCTCATAATTGACCTCCAGCTCATAATTGACCTTGACATCAATATCATTTTCCGTCTCCCGCACATCCACACTTTTTGCATCGATCCCAATCAGAAGGCTTCCATATGGCGTATAATAATACGTCACATTCTTCCGGTTCTTCTCGAACATCATATGTACATTCGAAACACCTCTCTTGGTGATATCCATAAAATCATCATTCAGTTTTATGATGTTTCGTGTTGTCTGGGAAAATCCCTCGTTGACTTCATCATAGATGATATAATGTTTTCCATTTTTTTTATAATAACTGCCGGATGTGATCAGTTCCACGGATTCATTATCAGTTTCCGGTGAAAACTGAAGCCCGCTGATAGTTACCAGTACTTCTTTTGTCATCCTGATCCTCATTTCTAATTTAACCCTGCCTGATTTTTGCAGGATTATTTATCTTAAATTGCCTTATTATATTATATGTTTTTTTTTTATTATTCAATACTATTTTTCTTGATATTTTGAAATCTCTTTCTATAATGGTATATAGAAAATATGTAAGTGCTTTCATTTTGGGGACAAGGTATTTACAGAGAGTATTTTACTGCCTAAATTTATACAATAGACTGTACGCTTTGCCTATGGAACAGGCAACCTACTCGGCAGTGGTGCCCTGGATGTTATCATGAATCCACTGATGGGTTTTATCTCCGACAGCTTTTATAAAACAAAGCCCGGTCAACGGTTTGGACGAAGACGTTTCTTTATCCTGATTAGAATCCCCCTTATGTGTCTGTACCCGCTGTTATGGGTGGAAATATGAATTTCTGGTATTATCTGTCCACCTATATCATGTTTGAGATCGTATACACCAGCGTCATGATCCCATACAACACACTTCCGGGATTTTTCATCAGCATTTATGGACAGGACTCTCTGACTCCGTTCTTCTGTACCGGTGTTGCATACGGAGCAATCCTTATCGTTTCCATGATCCTGCTCTACACGAACTCCTGGGAGCGTCCGAATGACGAGATTGAGGATGAGTGCGTGGCAAACGTTTTTGAAGGATTCAAAAAGCTCTTTACGGATATCTTATCTACTTTAAAGATCCGTACTTTCCGCCGCCATCTTGGAATGTACCTGTTCGTTTTCGGCGCAGAATGGCTTTTTACCGCAGCATTTACCTAAAACCGTTTATCGCCGCCCTCACCGGTGTTCCTTACGAGCACTGCTTTGGCAATAACAACATCGGATATAAAGTACATCATACTTCCCATTAGATAAAAAATCTGATGACACATATCCGATACCGGGATTATTTTCCCTTTTCAATGTAAGCGTTTTCATTATCCTCACATAACTGGTTTAAAAATGTGAAGTAACGGAATCTTACTTTATAATCGCCACTCTCAAGTACTTTCTGATATTCATCATCAGAAAGTACTTTTTTTAATGAACTTTTCGCATCCTCATCGATCACCTCGTACATCGTATCCGAAAAGCACATGTTCGGATACATCACACACCACCAGTTATGTCCCTTCCCCGCACCGATGATAATCTCCAATGCTTCATAATTTCCTGCCGGAAATGTGTACGCACCATATGTTTTTACTGGGAAATCCGTTTCTTTCAGGCAGATATCCACATCATAATCAAATCCTTTGTCTGCAATGACTTTCTTCGCCGTCTGCTTCATATTTTCCATGTTCTTCCAGATCACGATTTCTGAACTGCTGCGGTCAGACACATCCTTTAACAGTTCTGACATATGGATACCGACGGCATCCCGCACAGCAAGTTTTAAGTCCTGATCCTCTTTGGTATCACTGTTTGCGATCACATGAAAGCGTATGATCTTTTCTGCGATACCTTTTTGCATTTCAAGCCTCTGTTCATACCGCAATCCAATGATACAGGCAAAAGAAAATAAGAAAAACAGGGTTATGTACAGGAAATCTTTTTTATATTTTATGATCGGTAATTTCATTGGAATACTCCTTTTCTGTTTGATAGCAGGAGTATTCCACTTATTTTTGTTTTTATGCAAAACCTGTTAACAAAATCTATTGTTATCATTTTAAAACAATGATATTATTTTCCATATAATCAAATTTGTACGCATTAAAAGAAAGGAATCGGAGTTATAAAAAGGATCTGATTTTGGCAGGGATCTTTCTCTTTGGACTGGTGATCGGGGCTATTTTATAAGATTCGGGTGGCAAAAGGGGACTTTTAATTTCTTGATTGGCAAATTGCACAAAACAGTGCCTATTTTGTTCCGATATCCGAAAATTAGTCCCTGCTTCGTGCAATTTACCGGCCACTAAGTTATGAAACACCTTTTTCCACCCGAATCTTTCTAACCACCACCTTTTCACTCACCCAGATTTACCCAGTCAACCTTTACCTTGTAAATTATTTCCATATCTTTTTCATACTGCTTAGGCTGCTTCTGATAAAACAGATACCAGTCCCTGCGCTGTCCGCCCAGTTTTTTATAGCTGTTCATGCAGTCGATCTCCGCTTTTTGTGCGATTATCTGAAAATATTCTGTAATCTGTTTCTCCAGTTCTTCCTTTATATCACCGGATTTTAAGCCTTGACCATATTCTGCCTGTATCTTCTTCCTCCATCCCGGTTTTTCATACAGAATCTCTCCACTACAATTAATTTCTGCGATGACTCTTTTATCTTCTGTCTGCGAAAAAACAATCTGATTGTGCGGATCAAACAGGCGTACATCCACTCCGTCTGCAAGCGTCAGCGTATATTCTTTCATTTGATTCTGGATAAAAAAAGAAAGCATCGCCGTCTGATTGTTAATAAGTCCTGCTGCCTCACCGCGTTTCCAGACATAATACCCCCTCACGGCAGGTTTTTTTTCTGCTTCCCCAACATAGGGGATGAACAGTGTTTCCATTTTATTTTCCTGCTCCTGATAAAGCATGCCAATCGTCGGATACGCAGTCTTTTTGATTTCAGATACATTTTCAAAATAATCTTCCAGATAAGTTCCCACGGACTCTTCCATATTTTCCTGCAGATTTAAAATTGCCTGTGCATCCTCTGCCACCACAAGATAAGTATTTCTTGGCACGTCGCTCTTTTTTTCCAGAATCTCCAGAAAAGCATCCATATTTTCTGCATCCTCTAAAAAGGTATGATCCAGCAGAATAACCTTCATATGGCTGTAATCCACCACGCGGTTCCCGGACTCATCGGCATTTAGCCATTCCCTGTCAAACTGTTCCATATCACATACTGCCATTTCGATCGGGAAGTTGCGCTCCTCAAGTTCTGCCGTGGCACAGCCGGAAAGACCAGTCAGTACAAACAGGACACCTATCATCAGATAAACGCGCAGAATAGGATAATTTTTATGTTTCCATTGTTTCTTATACCGGATGACTGCAAACACCACAGGAATAAGCACCAGAAACGGTGTTCCGATATACCACACAAATTTCTCATACAGTACCGTATTTTCTTTTGAACTGTAAAAGAATACTGTAATGCCCAAAACCACAGCAAACACTGCCGCACGTTCCCACTTTTTCCGCAATGTCTGTCTTTTTTTTGCATGATATAAACCATTTAATAACATTTCTGCATAAAATACTGCACTATTTAACAATGCATACAATGTAAAGAACCAGATTCCAAACATAAATGCATCGGCTCTTTTTAAAAATCCACCGGTAATTTTAATCGTACTCATCAGCGTGATCGCCGGAGTCTGCATGTCTGAGAGTGCCGCACCTCCAAACACTCCAAGCAGGATCAGATAAAGTCCTGCCTCCAGGCAGCCGGTGAAAATCAATGCGAGGCGTCCTGCTTTCATCAGGCTTTCCCGTTTTCGCAGATACCCTCCCAGAAACAAAACAAGAAAAATAAGAGATGAACAGATAAACACATAATAACTGCCGGCAAAAAAATCACTTCTTTCCGTAAAAAACACCGGATTCCAATAATCCGTTTTCACCTCATCAAGTGCGGATGCTAACATGACAAAAAGCGGTATCAGGATGATCCAGAATAACAGTTCATAGACACGCGCCCTGCCCTCGATCCCGCTTAACAGACCATACCAGACTAAACCTAAGATCAGCACAAGCACCAGATAAAATGATTCTCCCCGCAGCAGGTTGTTTAACACTGTCACAGAAAAAAGATATGCCGTATATCCCGCTAACAGCACCAGATATAAAAAATACCCCGCCTGTATGATCTTTCCAAAAAATGTACCACACATGTTTACGGTATATTCTGCAAAACTGCCCTGCATATCCCCCACCGCATAAACCATCAGCTTCAAAAACAAAATTCCTGCCACCGTTCCCGCAATGATACAAAATATTCCATCTCTTCCGCAAAAACCTGCAACCGCAGTCGGGATCAGAAGTGTTCCAAGTCCCAGAAGATCAAAAACCAGAAGCCGGAAAGCCTGACGACCTGAAATCTTTTCGTTCGATGAAAACATAATTTTTTCTCCTTTTTGTTTCAAACATCCTTCATGCTCGTTTTACTGTTTCAAACATCTTTCGTACCCATTTCAAATTTTATTCGAAACATCTTTCATACTTATTTCAATTTCAGTTTCACCCGCTCATCCCGCTTTGCGTAGATCGGGCGCTTGGTCAGTTTCCGTATCGGCAGACGCCACAGAAAGTCCCGCTCGTCTTCATAGTCGGTCAGATCTGCCCCGACAAATGGCATCAGGTACGGGATTCCAAAACTTTTTAAATGTGCCAGATGAATCAGTACAAATAGCAATCCAAGCAGCATACCAAAGTAGCCTAACCATGCACACATTCCGATAAAAAAGAATTTCAAAAGACGGAATGCTGTTGCAAATTCCTCATTCGGTATCGCAAATGAGCATAGCGCTGTAAATGAGATCACGATCACAACGATCGGGCTGACCAGATTCGCCTCGACTGCCGCCTGTCCAATGATCAGTCCTCCGACGATCCCGATCGTATTTCCCATGGCACCGGGTAACCGCACACCTGCCTCCCTCAAAAGTTCAAACGAAAGTTCCATCAAGATCACCTCGACCACTGCAGGAAACGGCACCCCGCTTCTTGCATCTGCAAAAGATAAAAGCAGCATAGTTGGCAGTATCTGTGTATGAAAATTTGTCACGGCAAGATAAAATCCCGGCAGTGTCATCGCAAAAAAGGATGCAACATAACGCAATAATCTTCCAAAACTCGCAATTTCCCACCGGTTGTAATAATCATCACTCGTCTTAATAAACGAATTATAATCTGTCGGCAGGATCAGCCCAACCGGAGAATTGTCCGAAAGTACGACCACCCGCCCCTCTAAAACAGCCATTGCTGCACGGTCCGGGCGCTCCGTTGTCTGAAACTGCGGAAACGGCGAATACCACTTTTCTTCGGTAAGCTGTTCGATCACACCACTGTCCAGCACTCCGTCAATCTCAAATCCTTCCAGCCTGTGCTCGATCTCCCTCACCAGTCCCGGATACACCAGATCCTCCATGAAAACAAGATAGACATTCGTGTTCGAACGCACACCACATTTCTTCTGCTTCACCTTGACTTTCGGCGAACGGATACGCTTCCGGATCAATGCTGCATTCTGCTTGACGGAATCACAAAATCCTTCATTAGAACCCCTTATCACCTTCTCCGAATCTGCCTCTGTGATTCCCATATTCGGATAACCGTCATCCGGTATCTTTACTGCCTGGTCAAATCCTTCCACAAACAGGATCACTTCTCCGGTCAGAAGTCCGTCCACCGCATCTTCTATCGTGTCAAAATACGTTGCATCCGAAATTCCCAGCGCATTCTTCTCAAGCACCTGATAGATTTCGTCTTTTTCAAGCCCATTTAAATACTTTAATACCTCGCCAAGCGCCGATGTTCCCATATCCACCGACACCTCAATAAACGTCAGATAACATGGCACATCCATCTGCCTGCCAAGCATCATTTCCTTCTTCTTGATATCATCACACTCATGAAAAAACTGCTCCATCTGTGCGATATTCTCGCTCAGCCTCTTTGAAACCGGTATTTTCTCTGTCATAATAATCTCCATTTCTGCACTGTTTAATGAACTATCCAACAAATGCTGGTTTGTGGTTGACATGCGTCGCCCGTCCAAATGGTGTGTCGTAGGTCTGTGAATGGCATTTTGCGCAAAGCCGGAGTTAATTTTGGTTCCGTTGTACGAAAATAAGAAAAGTCTAAGTGTGTCTGAGTTAGATTTTCTCGGAGTGACGTGACCGGCAACAACGAGTCATCCATGACTCGATGCTGCCTTGTTCTGCCATCCGTGGCAGAACATCACTGTATACCTACAGACACACTAAGATTTTCTAATTTTCTCCCAAAGTCACAAAATCAGCTCAGGCTTTGCGCAAGATGCCAGTCTTCAGGTTGTGAACACCATTTGGGTGGGCGGTTCATCTCAAAATGGGGGCGCGGGTGTGGATTTTTGATATTCGCACGAATAAAAATATGCTTAAAATTCTAATGTGCTGTATCATTAATATTTAGCCTGATGACTTCCCAGAATTTCCATCTACTACATTGTATTACATGAATTATTTCGTAAATTGTCAGACCAAATAACACAGAATATTTTTTCAAATGTGTATGGCAATAAACATAGGCATAATGGGATATATTGAGGTTTTCCAGTATTATCAAACCAATAATAATCTATTAAATATAGTTATTTGGAAATATTTTTTAATCTGATTCAGACACAAACATTAAAAATTTACGCACTTCCAAGGTTGCAAAATGAGTTCCCCGGCTAAGGGTGGTTCACAACTTAGTGGCTGGCAAATCGCATCAAGCCGGGATTCGTTTTGTGACTTTGGGAGAAAATTAGGCAATCTTAGTCTGCCTGTTCGTAACACAGTGTTGTGCTGCCACGGACGGCAGCACAAGTCTTAATGCCCCCGGACGGGGCGTTTAAGACGCACACGTCACTCCGAGAAACATTAAATCAGGCTGACTTAGACTTGCCTTATTTTCGTACAACGGAACAAAACAGTCCCGGCTTGATGCAATTTGCCACTCACAAAACTCCACCCCCCTTCGCCGGGGAACTCATAGCCCAACAAACCATCATTTAGTGGCAGCAAAAAAGGATAAGCAAACGCTTATCCTCATTTCTGTTTCTTATTCTATGCGATTTTCCACGGATTATACAACTTTTGCGAAGCAGCAGCTACTCCTGCTCACGTATCATTTCCTTGACTGCCACGACCTGATTTTTGACATGTTTGTGCATCGCTTCTGTCACACGCACTTTATCCTTTGTCATAAGTCCTTCCACGATCTCATTATGCTCCCGCATCAATGTCGGATAATTTCTTTCATCCTTTAAATACTCGACGCGATAGCGGTACATCTGCTCTCTTAAATTATTGAGCATATTAACAAGTTTTGGATTGCCGGTCGCCTGATAAATAATATCATGAAACTTTACATCTGCTGCCGCGATCTTTTTTAAATCTTTTGATTTGGTAGATTCCTCAAACTCATGCATTGTTTCTGTCAGGGTATCTAACTGTTCTTTCGTCATCTGTTCACATGCGATCGATGCAGCAAGTTCATCTAAGGCGTCACGGATCTGAAGCACATCCTCCATATCCTTTTCCGTCATTTTGGCTACTTCCGCACCTTTTCTCGGAATTGTGACCGCAAGTCCTTCCTGCTCTAACATACGGATTGCCTCACGGATTGGTGTACGGCTGACGCCTAACTTTGCAGCAAGCTGCAATTCCATCAGACGCTCTCCGGGTTTTAACTCTCCTTTTAAGATTGCCTCGCGCAGTGTATTAAACACCACATCCCGAAGAGGCAGATACGCATCCATATTCAGCGTCAAATCGTCTGTCATAAACCTGTCTTCCTCCATTTCTTCGCTTATCTCATGTTGTTGTAAATACTGGTCAGGTAAACCTGTTTTGCCAGTCCGGATGCCTGCATCGCCTCATATGCTGCAACCGCTTTCTCTTTATCATCAAACAATCCGAATACGGTCGGACCGCTCCCGCTCATCATTGCCCCTGCAGCCCCATGCACCATCATATGTTCTTTGATTTCTGCAATTACCGGATAATTCGGGATTGTTACTGTTTCTAAAACATTTCCCATATCTGCGGTAACAGCTGCAAGATTTTTCTGTCTGATATCCTCAACCAGCCGGTCAATATCCGGATGAACAGTGTTTTCATCCAGTCTGAGATTCTCATATACAAACTTCGTCGATACAGAAATCTGCGGTTTTGCGATCAGCACCGGACATTTTACCATCGGAGGCAGTGCTGTAAGTTTCTCACCGATTCCCTCTGCAAGCGCGGTTCCACGCATAATACAGTAAGGAACATCCGCTCCGATCTTAACTCCGCGCTGCATCAGCTCCTCCTTAGACAGTCCAAGTTCAAACATCCGGTTCATACCATAAAGCACTGCTGCAGCATCTGTACTTCCTCCTGCCATCCCGGCTGCAACCGGAATATGCTTGTGCAGTTTTACATCAATGCCGTCCTTGATCTGAAATTCATCGATCAGAAGTTTTGCTGCCGTATAAACCAGATTATTTTCATTGGTCGGCAAAAAAGACAGGTTCGTTGTCATTGTGATCCCGCCTGCGGTCTTTTTCATTTCAAGACGATCAAACAGATGTATCGTCTGCATAACCATTTTCACTTCATGATACCCATCTTCACGTCTGCGTACAACATCAAGTCCAAGGTTAATTTTTGCAAGTGCTTTTACTGATATTTCCTTCATAATCCCCATACCATCATTATGTTTTTTCGTTGTTTTTTGTATACAACATAAATCTTAACATTTTAAGACCAAAAGGTCAATTCCATCTAAATTATTTTTCCCGAAAAGCCGATATACCTTACAGAAAAAAAATGCATGAACAAATCAGTCATTCATTTACTGGAATGGAGGAATTATTTATGGATATGAATGCAATTAACAGCGTAAATTCAACATTTAACAGCTATCAGACAAGTCAGGCTTCCAAGAAAGTTTCTGAGACAGCAGACAAAACAACTACCACGGATAAGACGGAAACCGGTGTTGTATATGAGAAATCTTCTCAAACTGACAAAAACACCGTTACCAAGAAAACAGACTATAAAATGGTAGAAAAATTAAAAGCAGATGCTAAACAGCGTACTTCCCAGTTACGCAGTCTGGTCGAAAAGATGATGACCAAACAGGGCACAGCCATTGCAAATGCTGATTCCATGTGGAGCTTCTTAGCAGAAGGCAACTTTACCGTTGACGAAGAGACCCAGAAACAGGCACAGGCAGATATCGCAGAAGATGGATACTGGGGTGTAGAACAGACTTCTGACCGTATCCTTGATTTTGCAAAAGCACTTTCCGGCAATGATCCTGAAAAAGCGGATCTTCTGATCGACGCATTCAAAAAAGGCTTTGATGATGCAACCAAATCCTGGGGAAAAGATCTCCCGGATATCTCTAAACGCACCTATGATGCAGTTTTAGAGAAATTTGACAAATGGAAAAATGGTTCTACCACAGAAACTGCCGGAACTGAGACAGAAAACTAATTTCTACAAAACAGACATCACATCTGATGTATCTCATAAAAAACTGCAGGAATCATATTTTCATGATTCCTGCAGTTTTTTATTATAACATTCTGCATATTGCTGCTTTTATGTTTTATGTTTTCTATTTCTCTGCTTTTTTATTTCTCTTCTAAGATTTTTTCAATACTTGCTAATTTCACGCAGACAACAAAGATCTCTGCTGCTGTTGTCAGATCCTCTAAACTTGGATAAGACGGTGCGATACGGATCACGGAATCTTTCGGATCTTTTCCATATGGGAACGGCGCACCTGCCGGAGTCATTACAACACCTGCTTTTTTCGCTTTTGCAACAACATTCTTTGCACAGCCGTCTAAAGTCTCATATGTGATGAAATAACCTCCCTTTGGTTTATACCAGGTACCTACGCCTAAACCGCCAAGTTCTTTATCAAACATGTCTGTGATCATTTCAAACTTCGGACGTAAGGATGCTGCGTGTTTACGCATATGCTCTGTGATACCATGAATGTTCTTAAAGAAACGTACATGACGGAGCTGGTTTACCTTGTCATGACCGATGGTCTGAACCTTCAACTGTTTCTTGATATCCTCTAAGTTATTTGCGGAAGTTGCGATCGCAGCAACACCGGAACCAGGGAATGTGATCTTGCTGGTGGAACAGAATTTGTATACCATATCCGGGTTTCCTGCACGCTTACATTCTGCAAGGATCTCGATCAGATGATCCTGGTCGATATCATATAAATGATGTACGCAGTAAGCATTGTCCCAGTAGATACGGAAATCTTTTGCAGCCGGTTTCAATCTTGCAAAACGGCGTACTGTCTCATCGGAATATGTGATACCCTGCGGATTAGAATATTTTGGAACACACCAGATACCTTTGATCGACTCATCTTTGCTGACTAAATCCTCTACCATATCCATATCCGGACCTGTTGGCAGCATCGGCACATTGATCATCTCAATGCCGAAATATTCTGTGATGGCAAAATGTCTGTCATATCCCGGAACCGGACATAAGAATTTTACTTTATCTAACTTGCACCATGGAGTATTTCCCATAACACCGTGTGTCATGGAACGTGCAATCGTATCATACATGATATTTAAACTGGAGTTACCATAGATAATGATATTGTCCGGATTACACTCGATCATATCGCCGATGAGCACTTTCGCCTCATGGATACCGTCAAGCACACCATAGTTACGGCAGTCTGTTCCATCTTCGCAGGTTAAGTCCACATAAGATGCTAAAACATCCATCATTCCCATAGACAGATCAAGCTGCTCCTGGGATGGCTTTCCTCTGGACATATCAAGTTTTAATCCGCGCTGCTGGAATTTCTTGTACTCTGCCTCGAGTGATTTTTTTTCGGCTAACAGTTCTTCCTTTGTCATTTCCTGGTAAGATTGCATTGTTTGCTTCCTCCTCTTGGTTTTCTATACATTATTTATCATTCATGGAATATTCCCCTTTTATCTTATGGAAATATTCCCTGATCTGCTGTTCATAACCGTTCTCTGACGGTCTGTAGAACTTCCGGTCAGTCAGTCCGTCCGGCAGATACTGCTGTTCTACATAATGATTCGGATAATCATGCGCATATTTATATCCTATGCCGTGACCGAGTTTGGATGATGATTTGTAATGGGCATCCTGCAAGTGGGACGGAACCGGTGCTGTCATAGTATTTTTCACTGTTTCCATCGCCTCACTGATCGCATTGACTGCGGAATTGCTCTTTGGCGCGCTCGCCACATAAGTGACTGCCTGGGCTAATATGATCTGCGCTTCCGGCATCCCGATACGCTCTACCGCCTGTGCTGCCGACGTTGCAACAACAAGTGCCATCGGATCTGCATTGCTCACATCCTCCGATGCACAGATCATGATCCTTCTTGCGATAAATTTGATATCCTCCCCCGCATACAGCATTCTTGCTAAATAATAAACTGCCGCGTCCGGATCAGAGCCGCGCATGCTTTTGATAAACGCGGATACCGTATCGTAATGGTTATCACCGGACTTATCGTACTTTACCACACGCTTCTGTATACATTCGGAAGCAACGGAAAGCGTGATATGTATGAACCCGTCCTCACTGCGTTCCGTTGTCAGTATTCCAAGTTCTACCGCAGTCAATGCTGCACGTGCATCGCCATTTGAAATATCTGCAAGAAAATCCAATGCGTCCTCATCAATGACGGCATGGTATGCGCCCATACCCTTTTTCTCATCGTTTACTGCCCTTAAAATAAGAGTCTTAATATCCTCTTTTTCCAGACTTTTCAGTTCAAAAATGATCGAACGTGAAAGAAGAGCACCGTTTACTTCAAAATAAGGATTCTCGGTCGTTGCACCGATCAGAATGATGGTTCCGTCCTCCACAAACGGCAGAAGATAATCCTGCTGTCCCTTATTAAAACGGTGGATCTCATCAATAAACAGGATCGTCTTTTTTCCAAACATCCCCATGTTATTCTTCGCCTTGGAAATAACATCTTCCATGTCTTTTTTGCCTGCGGAAGTTGCATTCATCTGCAGAAATTCAGCACTTGTAGAGTTCGCAATGACCTTTGCAAGTGTTGTCTTGCCCGTTCCCGGAGGTCCGTAGAGGATAATGGAACTTAGCTTATCCGCCTTGATCGCGCGGTACAGTAACTTGTCCTTCCCGATAATATGCTGCTGTCCTACCATCTCATCTAAAGTTGCCGGACGCAGACGCGATGCAAGCGGCGATTCCGTTTCTTTTTTCTGTTCTCTCATATATTCGAATAAATCCATGTTTCAACCTGTCTTTCTGACACATACATTTGCTCTTTTTGCATTTTTCTTTCTGCAATCCTGCATTTTTACGTCTAAATATTTATTTTTTTGCATTACTTCCTGCAAATATGACAGATCAATTTTTCAAAAATTCATTCATCTATTACCATACAGGAAAATATACGCTTTTGCAAGACGTAAAATTATTTTCTCCGTTCTGTATGATTTTCTCTGAAAATCTGTCACTTTACTGTGCAAAAGCATATACGTACTTCTGAAATGCCTCTCCACGTTCCTCAAAGTTTTTAAAATAACCATAAGATGCTGCTGCCGGTGAGAGAATACAGGCACCTCCCGGCTCTGTCATCTGCACTGCTGCCTCAACTGCCTGCTCTAAATCTTCCACATAAACACAGTTCTCACAGTCACCAACTTCCCCGAAAATACGTTTACCGGATGCATATGCACAGATAAACTGAAATTCCCTGTGTTCCCTGATAAATGTGATCAGAAGATCATAATTGATCCCACGGTCCATGCCTCCGATCAAAATAGTCTTTGCATCCGGAATACTCATTGCTGCATTTATGGCGGCCTCCGGAATTGTTGAGATGGAATCGTCAAAGTATCTGACTCCTCTGTAGGTGCCAATATACTGCAGCCGGTGCGGCAATCCCTCAAACTCTGCCATGCTCTTTAACACCGCCTCTTTTTCACATCCAAGCAATTCCGCCACATGTTCTACAAACTGCGCATCATACTGGTTATGCTCCCCGGCAAGTTTCAGTTTATAATGCACATCTTTCGGCTGATGAAGCACTGTCTTTTCCGCTTTTGTCTCAATCTTCGGTACATTTTCCCCGACAAAGAAAAAGTCTCCACTTTTCTGATACGCTGCAATATGGCTTTTTGCCTCAAAATATTTTTCTACCGTCCCATAATAGTCAAGGTGTTCCTCATAGAGATTTAAAAAGATTGCAATATGCGGTGACACATTCGTATGCGCAAGCTGGTGGCAGGACATCTCATAGACAATGATCGTATCTTCTGTCACTTCCTCGAAATAATCAAGACAAGGCTGTCCGATATTTCCGAGAAGCAGCACCGGTCTGCCGCTGCATGCTTTTAAAACGGTATAAAGCATGGCAGATGTCGTGCTTTTTCCTTTTGTGCCTGTGATTCCGATCACCTGGTCACGAAACTGCTGCAAAAACAATTCTGTTTCTGAAGTATATTTCGGATTTTCTTCCTTCATCACAATGCCAGGACTCTTTATGATAAAATCATAAGCATCCTCATTGATCTCTTCTCTTTTTCCTTCAAATATATCCACAGATGCCGGTTTTACACATCTTTCCAAGAAGTGCTCTGTCGCTTTTCCTTCTCTGCCGTATCCCCAGATCAAAATCCGTTTTCCATCCAACTCGCTGATGATGTCCATTTTTATCTCCATTTCTCCATGCACGCATATTCTATTTGGGTGCATCCTGCAATTTCTTTTTTACTTTAAAATTCATTTCCGGCTTTTATGCCCTATGCCCGGCTCATAAATTCTTTTAAGACTTCTAAAAAATGCTCCGGCACCTGATTTTCAGATACCCATTCAGAAAGCATCCCGTCTAACTCTCCCGGTGCAGCCTCGATCGTCTCTTTATAACGCTCTGTTAAAAGGCTTTTTCCACCGCGGTTTACAAATGTTTTTAATGCAACCAGGACTTCACGTCTTGTTCCCACACATTCAAATGGTTTATTCTCCTCAATTCCTGTCAGTTCCCTGAAATCAAGATCCAGTGAGTCTTTTTCTAACAGGTTCTCTCCAAAAATGTGTACCAGATCTTCCTGTGATAAAAACGGTGTTAAAATAATATAGACAAATAAACATTTCGGGCAGTTGCAGCACCAGATTCCCTGCTTACTTCCCGCATTACAGCTCCGAAATACCTCATGATAATTCTTACACTTTGAAAACAGCCATGCGATCTGCATCTCGGTGAGCGGACGAAGAAGACTGAAATAGTGGATATCTGAATCCGTCACTTCTTTGATATATGATACAAAATCCTGCTCAAATTCAAAACTCTTTGAATACTGATGGTTGACAAAAGAATCCTTTACCGTTGTCTCATTTGCACTCGTCTCATTCGAAAGCACGATATAGCGGTTGCCACTCAAAAATGCTGAAATAAAGGATGAAAATGCCACAACCGCAGAAAACGGGATATGTCCGTTTAAATACCCTTCTGCATTGAGCTCTAATATTTTTTTATCAAGGATACGCTTTGCAGCATAATCTCCCTGTTTATGATCACAGACTGCAATGACGTTTTTCGTAGTCGCATTACCGTTGATACTGTATGTGGTGATCTTCTCTCCCTTTAATACTTCCAGCGAAACAACCGAATCCTTTCCACCTCCGACTGATACCAGACATCCGTCATAGGAATGTGTATCATGGATCGGTGCATCTTTTTTCTCTTCACACTCGATCGTTACAAGATCTTCCTCTGAAACCACGATTCCATTACGGTACATAAACTCACCAAGTCCGTTATAGTATAACTTTTTCCACCATTTTTTCTGTTCAGCGGAAAGTGTTCCACAAAGTATCTTTAACTGTTTCGGACAGGCACATTTCCAGTAACTGATCGTCTCTGCCATTCCAAGGTGAAACGCAAGTGCATTTAAGATTGTCTCATCCACGCGCTCCACAGCCGGAAACTCCCATTTTGACTGAAATTCACACAGTCCCGGTATCTCAAAGTGATACACGATACGATATGCATTTTCGATATACTCCACCGAATAATCTTTATATAAAAAAGAATCATATTGATTTCTGAAATCCTCAAACTTTGACAACGTAAATCCTCCATTCCAGACGCGATACGTCCCAGACCTATTTTTATTATATGAAATAACCGTCCGCTATAAACATCCACACTGCAAAGCAGACTCTAAAATATCATAGCACACATCCTTGTAAAAGTCGATAGCAGAGGGACGCACAAACAGCGTCCACCAAAAAAGGAGTGGGCTTTTCGCCCACTCCCTATACGGTCATGCCATTAATTTTTCTTGCCAAGTGTAACAGAAATCGTCTGCTCCTGATATTCACCATTCGTAGAACGCTGAATCTTCACATCAACGGTTGTACCTGCTTTATAATACTCCATTGTAGATGACAGTTCTTCCATGGAACCGATCTGTTTTCCATCGAATTCTGTGATGATATCGCCTTTCTGGATGCCCGCCTGCTCTGCTGCGGAACCACTTGTTACTTGTGCAACATAAACACCGGATGGCATATTATATGTCTTTGCAACATCATCTGTCACATCGACGCCTGCAATACCAAGGTATGCACTGTCAGATTCATCTACTTTTTCTTTCGTGATCAGATCATTGATAATAGGTGCTGCCGTATTGATCGGGATCGCATATCCGATACCCTCTACCGAAGTATCAGAATATTTTACAGAGTTGATACCGATGACCTCACCGTTTGCACTGAGTAATGCACCACCACTGTTACCAGGGTTGATAGCTGCATCTGTCTGGATCAGTTCTGCGGTATAACTCGTATCACTCTCTGAATCACCGACGGATACCTGACGGTTCAATGCACTGATATAACCAACAGTTACAGACTGTCCATAACCAAGTGCATTACCGATCGCGATACAGGAATTACCAACTTTTAAGCTGTCGGAATCACCAAGTGTAGCTACTTTGATGTTATTCATGGTGTCACTCTCAATGCTGCTTAAAGCGACACGGATGACTGCAAGATCTGTAGATGGATCTGTTCCCTTTACTTCTGCGCTGACGGTTGACTCATCGTTAAAGGTAACTGTCAGACTGTTTGCACCATTTACCACATGGTTATTGGTTGCAATGTAAAGGTACTCATCATCCTGGCTTACGATGATACCTGATCCACAGCTTGTGCTCTCATACGTCTGTGGCATACCACCCCAGAAACTCTGGTATTCGGTCTCGCTCACATTTGTGATTGCCACGATGGACGGCATTACGGATGATACGATATCAGATACATCCGTTGCAACGTAATTCGATGATGTGGAAGTTGCCTCCACCTTGCTGTCTGCCTTTGTCAGTGAATTCTGACTGCCACTGCTCTCTGCCACGCTCTCATCATTTCCAAATGCCTTGGAAGATACAAGATGTACGCCCTCAAATGCAGTACCGGATACCAATCCAAATACTAAAGCAATAGCTGCGCATTTTGCAAGTTTTGTTCCAAATCCACCCGGTTTTTTTTCTCTTTTCTTTTTCTGCTTTTTGCCGGTCGGCTGTGCATTCTGATAAAATGCATTGCCAGTATTCTGATATCCTCCATTTTGATATCCGGTATTCTGGTAAGTACCATTCTGCTGATAGCCGGTATTCTGATATGTGCCATTCTGATATGCACCACCCTGCTGATATCCTGTGTTCTGTGAATATGAACTGCTGTTCTGATAAGAATTCTGGTAATGGTTTACGTTTCCTTCATTCGTGTGTTCTGTCTGCTGGCTGTTCTGGCTTCCGTTATTGTATGAATAGAAGGAATCCGAAGACCCATTCTGATTGTTGTTATTGTTATAATTGTTACCATCCATAACGATTTCTCCTTTCGTATTCGGAATTTCTTTTCCTTTTCTGATTATGAGTGTACAGAGAAATTGTGTTCTATTTGTGACAAAACAATCAAAAAAATATGTTTTTATTTTCAAATGTAATTTATGATCTGATGCAAAACATTCCAGACACCAAGACCTGCCATAATGGAATAAAACAGATCCCGCCATTTCTTTTCAGGGATTTTAAATGCCAGAGCCAGCATGATAAACATACACATCCAGTCTGTCAGATAATAAACCCTTGCACCGGACGCATAGATCGTCGGCGAAAAATGCATGATTGCTTCACTTGCAATTCCACCAAGCCATGCCAGCACAAGTACTACACTGTGTTTTGAAACTTTCCATATCAATATGCAGGTAAATAAAAGTGCCACAATCCACCAGCACATTGCAAACCAGTTTGCCGCCTGCATATCTTCGATCCGCGGTACCTGATCAAGCCGCACTGTAATATCCTTAATATGAAGCCCACAGTCTGAAAATATTTCGATACCAAAAAATGGAAGTATTGCAGTGAGTAAAAACAGACCTGCCCCAGTCACACATACCAGATCTGATGTTTTTCTTTCATTTTTACATAAAATATGCAGGATTCCCGTCAACCAGATTCCTGCTAACAACAGGCGGTTCTCATTTGCAAAAGAAGACACCAGCCATTGCACAGTAATAAAAAGATGCTCCCCAAATGAGAGTTCATTATACTGCGGCATCCAGTTCTGTACTTCCGATACAACCCGGATATCATTTCCCGGCGCCAGAAACAGAATGATAAATGCCACGACAGTCACCGCAGTCTGTGCAATAAGAAGGATATTTCTGATCCGTTCATTTTTCCCCGGATGTTTTTTACATCCATATTGCCTGACGGCAGCCACCAGTACTGCCAGCACCTCAAATGTCAGCAGTACCGCTGCCATCTGTTCGATTGACATGCTTGCAAGAATCGCACAGGGGATGGAATAGAAAAAATGTTTTGAGTTTCCCACTCCCGTATCAAACACAATATCTGCAACCGGGATCAGAGCCCAGATCCCACAGGTAAATGACCAGGTGTAAAAAATAGATCCGTTGATCCATATTGCCGCATATCCAACGGTCATAATCGCCATCAGAAGATAACCGCACACCACTGTAAGCGTCGGTCCCGCCAGAAATCTTTCTGTACGAATCCCCGCTGCTTTTTCTGCCAGTTTCAGAACACCGCAGGGAAGAAGTACGATCATCATGGCATTTACAACACGCCAGAACCAGATTCCCAGTGTAAACGCAGCATATACCATCGCTTCTCCAGACATTCTTCCCACCCATGTCGTATAACGCCAGCTCAGATATTCCAAAAATCCCATTTCATGTGTATACTGATAAAAAAAGGCATCGTCGCCATCGGAATACCCCACCTGCGTCAGCAGGAGGAATACTCCCATAAACATCAATGCCCAAAATAAAACTTTTTTAGAAGTCTCTTTCATAATTTACCTATTCCCGTCTGATACTTCCTGTTTCCACAAACGTCTCCAGTAATCCGGACTCATCGTGCACTTTAAAATCTGTTTTCTGCTCAGCTTTTTATATCTTTTTCCCAGCCAGTATCCAGCATATTTTCCAACACACATGATTCCAAGTTCAAAAATAAGATGTGGCTTTCCAATCGAGCACAAATACTTCATGGTACTCTTTACCAGCTTCATTCCCTCCGCTTCCGAACTGATCTGTTCAAATATCTCAGGATGCATGGTCTGTGAGACAGCCAGATCAAAATTCCGGTGGAACTGCTGTTTTACTGTATAATTGTGGGAATGAATCACTTTCGCGTCCGCTTCATATTTTACATAATATCCTGCAAAAACTGCTTTTGCCGCAAAAAACATATCTTCATTAAAAATAACCGGTGACTCGAATCCTCCAAGCTCACGAAACAGATCCACCCTGTAAGCTGCACATACATCAGAGCAGAAAAATGTTTTAATGCCAAGTTCTTTTATATCATCTTTTCCTTTTTTTCTGCTTTTATCCGGATAATTAAAAGATCTTGTATAGCGCTCTACAATGCGGCAGTTCTCATTTGGAAGCTGTCTTGCATAACAGACTGCTGTATCCGGTTCCTCTAAGCCTGCTGCCAGCCGTTCAATCAGATCTGCATCTGCAGGGACTGCATCCTGTGTCATAAAAATAACAACATCTGCATCAGAATGATCTGCGCCATACATTCTCGTTCCACCATGGTCAAATGTTTCTTTGCTGACATGATACAGTGTATATTCACATGGAAGTGCCTGCAGGCACTGTTCAATTGGATACTTTGCTACAGCCTCTCTCCATAATGCTTCTTCTGTATTTAAAATAAGAACCCTATGAACGACAAAGGTCTGCTCCTGCAGTTTTTGCAGGAGCAGACAAAATGTGTCATCCGGTCTGTAAGTCGGTATGATCAGATCTGCTTTCATTAATATCCTTCTCCCTGATGGAATCCGGTATCATTGACAATCTGAGCACTGTTATTCTTGACTGTATCGGTCGGTGCATATTCATTATCATCGTATAAAAATACATGAAGCTGTTTTACATTGGATTCAAGATCACATGGTACAACAACGCTTCCCTTATTTCCAAGTGTTGTCGTATTCTTCTCAAACGGGAAACCTATTGTCTCGCCAAGGCTGTAATTGAATACTTTTGCGGCAAGAGAAATCAGTTCTGTATTTGAAAAACTTGTCTTGATATCACCAAATAATTCGTCGATCAGGCTGTTGATCGTAGTAAGATTTGCCTTCTGCGCTTTCTGTACCATTGCAGTAAGAACGGTACGCTGACGTTCTGTACGCTTATAATCATCTCCTGCAGTATAACGGATACGCGCATACGCACATGCCTGAACACCATCCATCTCTACATTTGTTCCGCCACCGGATAAGTACTTGGAATTATTTTTGGTCAGTTTATTGATCTCATCCATATAACCATGCATCAGCACAGCCTCTTCATCAGACACCTCCGGGATCGTAACTCCGCCCAGAAGATCTACACATTCAACAACTGCATTAAAGTCCACTGTTACATAATCGGTAATGTCCATATCCAGGTTTTTATTTAACATGGTAATTGCCTGCTCCGGACCACCTTTTGCATATGCGGAATTACATTTCTTAAAAGTACCGCCTCCGATATCCAGATAACTGTCTCGATATACAGATACCAGCTTTACCGCATGTGTATCATTATTGATACTTGCGATCATGATAACATCACTGTTACCTTTGGAGAGATTACCGTTTGAACGGTTATCAAGACCAAACAGTGCGATTGTTGTATAACCTGCCATGATTTCCTGTGACTCCGAAGATAATCCCTCATTTACCTCGATATCTTCTTTATTGAAGCTTGTGTCTTTCTGGATCTTTGAAAGTTTTACCGTAACAAACAACACTGCTGCTAAAATCAGCAATACAAGAATCTCAATTACAACGATAATAAGTCTGTTTTTCTGCTTCTTTCTTCTTTTTGACGCTTTGCTGTGTGCCCCGTTTCTTCCCTGTACTGTTTTACTCATAAATGTTTTCTCCTAATATGCATTTTTATTTATAAAACCCTTGAAGACGGTAAGAAACAGGATTTTAATATCCAGCCCTATCGTCCAGTTTTCAATATAATAAAGATCATGCTCGATCCGCTTGCGGATGGATGTATCTCCCCGATATCCATTGACCTGTGCCCATCCGGTCATACCGGGACGCACCTGATGTTTGATCATATAACGCGGTATCTCTTCCCGGAATTTTTCCACATACTGTGGCCGTTCCGGTCTTGGTCCCACAAGACTCATATCGCCTTTTAACACATTAAATAACTGTGGAAATTCATCCAGGCTTGTCTTGCGCAGGAATCTGCCGATCTTTGTGATCCGCGGATCATCTTTATGTGTCCAGCCCTTGCGTTCTTCTTCCTCTGTCTGCACATACATGGTGCGGAACTTATACATGCGGAATGGCTCATTGTGCAGTCCGACACGCTCCTGTTTAAAGATCAGCGGTCCTTTTGAAGTCACCTTGACTGCTATTGCGGTAAGCAGCATAATTGGCGAAAAAAACACGATACAGAGCAGTGAGCCAATAATGTCCATACACCGTTTTACAAGTGCATTAAACGTATTTGACAACGGCACATAACGGATATTGATAACAGGAAGTCCTAAAAGATCCTCCGTATACGGCTTTGTCGGAATGATATTTCCATAATCCGGAATAAATTTAGTATGAACTCCGGATTTTTCACATTCCGCAACGATCTTCTCCAACTTATAATATTCTTCAAGTCCAAGTGTGATCGCAATCTCATCTAATTTATTCTCCGGCAGAATATAAAGCAGATTGCCAATACTTCCAATAACCTTTATCCCCTTATAAGTTGTCCCTCTCGCTATATTGTCGTCTAAAATCCCCCTGACATTGTACCCCCACTGCGGATTCTGCTGTATCCGGTCTATATACTGCTCAGCGGCACGCGAATATCCCACAAGTAGAACATGCTTAAGGTTATAGCCGTTTTTGCGTATCGTGCGCAGAAACTGACGTATCAGCAGACGTAATACCTCTTCTAATACCGTGTTGATCGCAAAGAAATAAAAGAACATCTCACGTGAGAAATTTCGAAACTGCTCCACATAAGACTGCAGGTTGTACAATACTGTAAAAATCAACAAAAAACCTACAATATTCGCCATCACGATATTGGAAAACTCCAACCGCCGTCCCTGTACCCTCTTTGGCGCATAAAGATTAAACGCATAATATAAGATCAGATACAATGGAATGATTACGACCAGTGCCCTCATGTAAAATCCCAAAGACAATGCACCGCCCGGTGAGTCCAAAATACCGCTCGAAAACTTCAGCCACCATGCTATGATATATGATACCGCAATGACAAACGCATCTATGATCACATGCAGTCTGTTAAAATGCTGTTGATTATCTTTTATCATAATGTCATCCTTTTTTCATTTTCAAGCTACCATAAAAATAATAATACAATAATTTTCCATAAAGCACAACTTCTTTTTCTTAAAACTCTTGTCACAATTTCTTAATTATTTCTTTATTATTCTTTGACGCTCAAACGATTTTTCCTGTTATCTGTGCGATAACACACGAAATATATTTGTAATGAGTTCCCACTCAATTTTTACATAATTGCGAAGATTCCCCACCTTAAAATGAACTTTTCTGCATTTTTTACACTGCGTAATTCCTTCTGTGATCCCTTTCAGATAACAATGACCAAATCCTTTTCTGCAAAAAAACAGCCACTTGATCAGAACACCTGCAAGTAAAAACGGCAGATTGATCAAAAGCTGCAACACCGGCATATTTTTATAGATCACATACATGGAGTTGCGTGCAGCAAGAAATACTTTTTTTTCATTATAGCGTGAGCCTGTCGTAGCACTTCCGACATGATACACCTTCGCCCCCGGAATATAACAATTGCGATATCCTGCGATTTTTGCACGGTATCCAAGATCAAGATCCTCCAGATAGGCAAAATGATTTTCATCCAGCACACCGATCTTCTTTAACACAGACATCCGGTAAATGGCCGCGCCGCCACAGCAGGAAAATACTTCCTCTGGTTTTCCATAATCTGCAGCCGGTCTGCCTTTTCCCCGTGCCACTGCCCAGCCTGGCAGCGTATAAAGGTCTCCTGCATTATCAATCAGATCCCGCTGTCTGAAATCAAGCATCTGCGCTCCACAGGAAAAAATATGTTCCGACTGCCTGATTCCTTTTAGCAGTTCCTCCACAAAATGTGGTTCTGCCTCTGTATCGTTATTCAAAAGGATTGCATAGGGTGTTTCCGTCATTTTAAAACCAAGGTTTACCGCTCCACAGAACCCGGTATTTTCCGGCAGTGCGACCATTTCCATATCCAGGCTTTCCGATGTAACTAAAGTGCTTCCATCTGTGGAGCCATTATCGATCACAAGCAGTTTAAATTCCCGGCAGGTCTGCCGTTCCAGTGTTTTTATGCAGTTTTCCAAAAGTTTTTTTCCGTTATAATTCGGAATGATAATCGTAACTTCCGTCATCCATCCTCCCTTCAACTGTTATCCTTCAGTGAATAATTATTATAAACCGAAGAAAAGTTTGGATTATAATACGGATCTCCATTTTTTAAGATACCGATCCAGTGATTTCTCATATATTCGATCTCGCGCTGGAAACGCGCTGTTTTTTCTGCCGAATCCTCCGCGCCACGGGATTTCGACTCGTAATGATATGCCTGGACATGCGGATCATAGACAACTAATTTTCCAAGTCTGCGCACTTTTAAGCAGAAATCCACATCATTAAACGCAACCGCAAGCTGCTCCTCAAAGCCGCCTGCCTGCTCGTAAATCTCTCTCTTCACCATCAGACATGCTGCCGTAACTGCACTGTAATCCAGCTGGATCGATGCCTTATGCATATAACCGCTGCGCTCTCCGGCGAGTCCGACAAACATATTGTCTCCGATTCCACGTGCATTTCCGCCGATCCCGACCACGATTCCGGCATGCTGGATCGTATGATCCGGGTAAAACAGTTTTGCACCGACAACTCCTGTTTCTTTTCGCAGGCAGTTTTCTAACATCCGTTTCATCCAGTCATTTCCGATCATTTCAATATCATTGTTCATCAGAAGATAATAACTGCCCTCTGCAAATTTTACGCCAAAGTTATTTAATCTGGAATAATTAAAGCCTTCCGTGTAAACCGCAACACAGATGCGCTGTCCACCGGCAAGTTTTCCTTCCATGCAGCGTATTCCATCAACCATATTTTCTTCCGGTGCAATATTTTTATAGTAATCGAATGTCTCCTCACAACTGTTGTTCTCCACCACGATAACTTCATAATTACCATAAGAAGACTTTTCAATCGCAGCAATACATTTCTGTAAGGTTTCCACCTCATCCTTACTTGGTATGATGACCGACACAAGTGGTTTCTCTGTCAGAGCATATTCCACCTCATAAAATCCCATATCCTTCGTCGGTGTCACAACCGCATCCACACCAAGCCGCTTTAAATGCTCCCCGATCGCACGCTTTCCCGCATCAACCGCATATTGTTTTGAGAAAGGATTCTCAGCAGTCGACTCTTTATGACATCTCCAGTGATACAGTATCCTTGGGATATGACCAATTGCTCTCGCCTGTTCTGCACAGCGGAGAATAAAATCATAATCCTGCGCCCCGTCAAAATCAGGGCGGATGCCACCCACTCTTTCAAGAAGGGATCGTTTTACCGCAAGGAAATGCGTAATGTAGTTATTTGACCGGAGCAGATCAATATTAAAATCCGGCTTTAAATGCGGCTGAAAATGTGTTTTACCATCCATATCAACCTTATCTTCATCCGTGTAGATCATTTCATAGTCACTGCCGGCTTCCTGATAGATTGTTGCTGCCAGTCCGTCTTCATTATGAAATCCCTGTCTTATCATCTTTACCAGCTCAAACAGAGCATCCGGTGCAAGCAGGTCATCATGATCCATAAATGCGATCCAGTCTCCATCTGCTAATGCGATCGCTGCATTTGTATTTCCTGCGATCCCCAGATTTTTGTTAAGACACTGATACCTGATCCGTACATCTGCCGATGCATATTCGGCTGCAACACGCTGTACAACTGATGATCTAAGATCTGTTTCTTCCTCCGCAGATTCACTGCCATCCGCAAGACACAACTGCCAGTTTCCATAAGTCTGCGCCTGCACCGACTCGATCATCCCTCGAAGAAAAGTTTCCGGTGTCCGGTAAAGCGGCACCACAATACTGATCTTTGGCGCATCTTTCCATTTTTCTGCCTGCTTTTTTTGTTTTTCAAGCTGATCCGCTGCTGCCTTATGTTTTTCATACCATGGCTCATACGGAACATTTTCCGCCTCCATTTTTTCCTGAAGACGTATCACAAATTCTTTCCATCCATAATGCTTCAGATAGCGTAATCCTTTCACAACTTTCTGAATGGTTATTTTCTGAAAAATTGATTTCATGTTTATTTTTTCGCTTTCTGATGGATATAAAGCCATCCGTTTGCGTAATCCTTTCGTTCCTCCTCCGACATTGAGGTAAATGCATCAAAATCCACCTTTGCCAGCGTCATCTGCTCGTTTCCACATTTAAAGCACTCCACGTCTTTGCGTCTTGATACAACACGCATCCATCCGCATTCCGGGCAAATAAATACTTTCATCATAGGAACTTCTGCCTCTCTCCTTTTTTACTTCCTATCTGCGCAGGGAAAAATCTGAATTATCCAGTGTCAGATTCGGATTATAATACGGATCCCCCTGCTCAATGATCTCTCTCCATGAACGAAGCAGTATATCCACCTCGTCATTAAACCGTTCCACTTTCTCCGGTGAATCCTCATATCCTCTGGATTTCGATTCATAATGGAACCACTCTGCATACGGATCGTAGACCACAAGTTTTCCTGCTTTCCTGACTTTCAGACAAAAATCCACATCATTAAATGCAACTGCAAGTTCTTCTGTCAGTCCGCTGACTTCATCAAACACGCTGCGTTTTATCATCATACAGGCAGCCGTTACAGCCGAATAATCCTGTGCACATAAAATTCTGCCAAAATAACCGGTATCATACCGCGGTTTGCCGATAAATGCGTGTCCGGCTGTTCCTCCAAATCCCAAAACGACTCCGGCATGCTGTATGGTCTCATCCTCATATAACAACTTTGCGCCGACAATCCCGACATCCTCTCGCATGCAATAGCCTAACATTTCATTGACCGCGCCACCATCGATCATCTCCGTATCATTATTGAGGAGCAACAGATACGATCCCTTTGCAGCATCTGCGCCGAAATTATTGATCTTTGAATAATTAAAACCTCCCTCATAGAAAACGACATGTACATTTTCATGCATCACTTCAAGGTCTTTGTAGTAATCAAAGGTTTCCTGTTCCGTACTGTTATTTTCCACAATAATAAACTCAATGTTCGGATACGTGTTTTTTCCGAGGATAGAATTCATACATTTTTCAAGGTCTTTCTTATGATCTTTATTCGGAATAATGACCGATACCAGAGGTTTTTCCTTCCAGTCATATTTTGTCCGGTACATCCCGTAAAATGCTGCATTCTCCACAGTTGCAGGAATTTCCATCCTGTCATAATGTGCCTCTATCGCGCGTCTTCCTGCCTCAAAAGCGTACAGCTTGCTCTCCGGATTTGCAGCCGTAGACTGCATATGACATCTCCAGTGATACAAAATCTTTGGAATATGTCTGATATTTTTCGCATTCTCACAACATTTTAATATAAAGTCAAGATCCTGCGCCCCGTCATATTCACTGCAAAATCCACCTGTCATATCCACAAGTTCCTTCTTCGCTGCAAACAGATGGCAGATATAATTGACACTGCACAGAAGATCCAGATCAAAATCCGGTTTAAAATGAGGTTCAAACCGCTTTTTTCCATCCATACTGATCTTATCTTCATCCGAATATAAAACATCAATACTCTGATCCTGATTCAGGGCATCTGCCAGCTCATAAAGTGCATTTGCAGGAACAATATCATCATGATCTGCCAGAACAATATAATCACCTGCTGCCATTGCAAGTGCTGCGTTCGTATTGCCGGAAATACCGAGGTTCTTTTGAAGCGTCGTAAAAGTGATCCTTGCATCCGCCTTTGCATATTTCTCTAAAACCGGTGTCAGCTCCGTCACAAAGGAATCCTTCTGTCTGTCCTCATCATCCCCGGAGAGACTGCCGTCTGCTAAGCATAACTGCCAGTTGCCATAAGTCTGTGCCTGCACCGATTCGATCATTTCCTGTAAATATTCCGGTTTTGTCCGGTATAACGGTACAACGATGGAAAATAGCGGCTGATAAGAAAATACATGTTTTCTCTGTTCGTCAAGTTCTTCTTTACCTGCATCGTATTTTTTGCACCACGCATCATAGGATGTCTCCGATCTGCCCGCTAATTTCGTCTCGATCTTATGAATCGTTGCAGCCAATCCGTTACGTTCTAAATAGCGGAATGCATCCTGTGATTTTTCCAGAACATACTGCCATCTGCCGCCATCATCCCACTTTCTTAATCGGGTGCGGGAATAATGTTCTGCATTTCGCATTTCAAGGAAAAAATTTTTATCATCCACCTGTCTTTTCACCGACGCCTGGATCATAAACCCTGGTTTTGCCTGCGTGTCACATTCCGGGAATACCGAAAGAAGATCTTTTCTGAAATAATGATCCGTTTTTACCTGAAGTTTCTGTCTGCGCTGATCCAGCAGATAAAGATTCACTTCCCCTGCTCCCATACACCAGCCGGTCACAGTTACAGTATCCTCATCACGGTGACAGTTTTCAATATAATATTCCAGCCTGCTCTCCCGCACGCGCAGTTTTTTTGTTGAAACGGCATACGCTCTTTTTTTCTTTTCCCCATCATCCGTAAAAATCTCAAATTTCTTTCTTTCACGCCAGTCTTTTGGCAGTGTCACGATTCCTACGACTTCCTCATTGATCTCATTGATCGTTCCAAGGTATTTCTGGCGAACCTCAGCACCTTTGTTTACTGTAAGGGTAACCGGCAGTTTTTCACCATCCAGATAAGCCATAACCTCTCTGCCGGCGGCTTTTCCGTCATAAAACCAGCCGACTAACACAAGCATATCCGGCTCATTCAGATGAAATCTGAGTTTCTCCACAAAAAATTTATGTGTATCCATATGCAGTCCTTCCAATCAGTCTCTGAAATAAATGTCTCTCGTATACACTTTTTCTTTTACATCTGATAACATTGCATCCATACGGTTTGCCACGATCACATCACTCATGCTGCAAAATTCATTAAAATCACGGATCACTTTGGAATTTTCAAACGTATCTGTTTTTAATGACGGATCAAAAATGACAATATTTACACCCTTTGCACGAATACGCTCCATTACACCTAAAATAGAGCTCTGTCTGTAATTATCCGAATTTGCTTTCATTGCAAGGCGGTAAATACCAACTGTATCCGGATTTTTCTCAAGGATCTGCTCTGCGATAAAATCTTTTCTCGTACGATTGGCATCTACGATCGCACCGACGATGTTATTCGGTACATTGTCATAGTTTGCTAAAAGCTGCTTGGTATCTTTCGGCAGACAATAACCACCATATCCAAAAGAAGGATTGTTATACTGCATTCCGATTCTTGGATCGAGTCCGATTCCCTCAATGATCTGTTTCGCATCAAGTCCTTTCATTGCCGCAAACGTATCAAGTTCATTGAAAAAAGAAACGCGGAGCGCAAGATATGTGTTTGCAAAAAGTTTTACTGCCTCTGCTTCTGTGAGATTTGTCATAAGTGTCGGGATATCCTCTTTGATCGCCCCTTCCTGCAGCAGATGTGCAAATGTCTCCGCTGCCTTTTTCATCTCGCTGCTTCCTTCTTTTGAACCGACGATAATCCTTGACGGATACAGATTATCTTTTAATGCCTGTCCTTCCCGCAGAAACTCCGGTGAAAAAAGGATACGGTCTGTGTGGTATTTCTCACATACAGACTGTGTATAGCCGACCGGGATCGTGGATTTGATAACGATCACAGCATGCGGATTCACTTTTAAAACCAGCTCTAATACTTCTTCTACGGATGATGTATCAAAATAATTTTTCTTTTCATCATAATTCGTCGGTGTTGAGATAATAACATAATCTGCATTTTCATATGCATGCACACCATCGCACGTCGCAGTCAGATCAAGTTTTGCATTTGCAAGATAATCCTCAATCTCACGATCTACAAGCGGTGATCTGCGCTGATTGATCATCTCCACCTTTTCTTTTATAATATCTACTGCAGTCACCTCATGATGCTGCGCCAATAAAATCGCATTTGATAAACCAACATATCCTGTTCCCGCGATTGCAATTTTCATCGTATTTCTCCTGCCTTTCCATTTAAAAGTCAAAAATACTCCATATTGTTTTATAGTACCATTTTCTGTAATATCATGCAAGTTTGAGATTTTAACCAATCTGTACAATTTACAACAGCACATTTTTTTGCTAATGTAGAAAGAAAAAACAATCTTGGAATGGAGCATTTATGAAAAAAAGAATATACTTAAGTACACTGCTTTTAATCTTATTTACCCTGCTGATCGGTCTTGCTGCATGGTTTTCCTACCAGAAAGGCCGTATGGACTCCACCGGACACATACCTGATCCCGATACCGAATATCTTATCACACAATATGCAGATGCAACCGGCGTTCAGGGTACCTTTTATACGATCACAAATGATAACACCTTAATCATCATCGATGGAGGCTGGGCAGGCAATGCCGACGCTGTCCGGAAAGTGATCGCAGAACATAACAACACCGTGGACGCATGGATCATTTCCCATCCACACCAGGATCATGCCGGTGCATTTAATGTCATTTATTCCAATCCGGGGGATATTACCATAAAAGCTATTTACGACAATGGTTTTGATTATGATTTTATCGAAGCTGCCGGTGAACCCTATGATGATATCACAGTCATGGAGACGTTCCATGCCCTGACAAAAGATGCCGGCAATGTCACTCATTTAAAACGCGGCGATAATATCGCACTTGCCGGTGATCTGACTCTCTCTGTTTTTAATGCATGGGATGACTCCGTAATTTCCAATATAGGAGATGAAAAAGACTACCAGAATAATGCTTCTTTGCTTTTTAAGATCAGCGGTACGACAAACAGCATGTTATTCTGTTCTGATATCAAATACGATATGAATGATTATCTTCTAAGTACTTACCGGGATGACATTTCCTGTGATTATATCCAGACCGGTCATCATGGAAACTGGTCATTCTCGGATGAATTTTATGAGGCAGCAGGTGCAGCCTGCGCTTTTATTGACGCACCGTCCTCTATCACGGAAAATCCTGATTTTCCTGCCAGTTCCCTAAAGGCTTTTCTGCAGAAAAAAGGAACGGTATTTGATTTTTCTACCGCTCCTAATTCTGTTACTTTGAGATAGCCTGATAAGATCTCCCGGATTTCGTCCGATCATATTTTTTCGATGTAAATTGTTATCAAACGTCGATTTCAGTTGTAGTGATATTGTGATAAAAGATAAGAGGTGTTTCACCTCTTTCTTTTATTGGCTAAATAAATTACCTATTCAAAGTAATAGCTTCCACCTGCTGATACATTTTTCGTTCCACGATTCTGCACGAATACACGATACTTTCCTGTTTCAGAAATAGAAAAAGTATGTGCTAATCCACCTTTTCCCTCCACATAACGTACGTTATTGTGAGGATCCATAATACCAATCCAACAAGTCTGTGTACTTGGTGATATTGAAGCAGAAAGCACTATCTTCTGTCCACTCGTTACCTTAAATTTACCGGAGCAGTAACGCGTTCCTGGTTCTACCGTCCAGTTAAAAGTCGCCGTTTCACCGGAACTAAGTACTGGTGCTACCGGACTGAGGTCCGGTTTTGCATATTTGATACGGGAATAGTCGTTATTCTCAGATGCCGGAACAAATACCTCTTTTAATTCCGGTGTCTCAGATAACTCACCCTGTGTTCCTTCTGCCTCCTGATACAATTCGTCATGCACACCCGCTACTCCGTAACTTGCTGCATAAGTCGTAGTTATTGATGTTACCACAAACAAAAATGATAATGCAATGGCTGATATTTTTGCCCCTCTTCTGGCTTTCACATATTTTTTCATATACTCTATTCTCCTTTCCAAACTCTGTTGGCTCTCATATAGGGTAGAAAAAATATAATCCGGCTTTGAATCCTCCGGCATACGTTCCATCAGATCTACGATCACTTCAAAATAACGTTTGGGCGTTGTCACATCACGCAATGCACAGACTGCCGATACATCACAGGCACACTCACTCCACTCATTGATCCATGACAGAATATGTTTTGCTCCGGAGGTCATATGCTGCATCGCACCGATATAAATGCTGCAAATTTTAAAGAAAGGGTCATTATGCTTACAATGTACCAATTCATGACAAAAGATCACCGTCAGTTCTTCTTTACTGTAGTGATCCTTCGGTAATAAGATATTGTATTGGAATACTCCTGTCACCATTGGACTCTGAATGGAATTACTATAGTAAAGTCCTATCTTCCGATGGATATGGAGTATATTTTTTACTTTCGAAAACTCTGCTAAAACCTGCTCATCTGCCACAGGTATCCTATATCTGCAGAGTCTTTTCCAGCGGATAAATTCAATCACGCCATCTGCGACATTTTTGATCAGGAATATCAGCCAGATGATCCCGGCTATTCCAAACACGAGATCCATGTCTCCTGCCATCTCAAAATTAGGTTTCCATATGCTATCTGCCCGCAGATATCCCCGCCATGTCAGTCTGACGATCAGATATCCAAACGGAACTATATACATCATGCATACAAACCGTAATGTCACATATATCAATCTGGGGTCCAGTTTCAGTAATAATGGCTGAAATAACTTCCAGAACCCCAGACTGACCGTACCTGTAAAACAGGCGATCAGGATAATCAAAAATATCTGACTAATTAAGTTCATCTAATTTTTTCTTGAGTACCTGAATCTCTTCCTTAGTAAGTGCATCTTCGCAAAGGTGGCATGCAAATGCAGCCATATCTCCCTTATCAAAGTATCTTGCGTTCTCCTGTACGGTTGCTTTCCAGAAATCTTCTTTGCTTACTGCAGGCTGATAGAATGAATATCTTCCCTTGCGGTAAACTGTTAAAAATGATTTCTTAACCAGTCTTGCCAGAAAAGTAGAAACTGTCTGTGGTTTCCAGCTTTTTCCGTTCTCCTGATTTACTCTGTTCATGATATCCTGTAATGCCAGATCCTCAGTGGAATCCCAGATAACTTTCATGACAAGTCTTTCGCATGCTGAAATATCGTTCGTATCCATGAACCAATCTCCTTTCTTCTCGCGCAGTGATTACTACGTCCGTAAACAACATATCATCTTTTTATGCCGTTTTCAATATTTTTTTTATTTTTTTATGTTTTTCCTGATACCAGAGATTCTGTTTATAAATCCCCTGTTTTTCAAAGAAAGACGTATATACGTCTTTTATTATAAAACATTTTTAGCCAAAATGCTACATTTATCTTTTTTATTCAGATAATCTTCATACTTTTAGTTACTGTTCACTCGTACCTCGTTCCAGTAACGGATTTTGCCGATGCTTCGCATTCCAAATCGGCAAAATCTGCTGCCCCCACTGTATCATACGGCATTTTCAGTTCAGAAAATGCCTGCCTGTGAACAGTAACTACTTTTAGCCTAGAACCTGCTCATCATCACAGGTAACACCGAGACTTACTTCGATCAGACGCAGATCCGAACCGAGAGCCTTGATGGAATGTTTCTTTCCGGATGCAATGCTTACCGTAGAACCTGCAAGCAGATCTACCTCTGTTCCCTCGAGAATAAGTTTTCCCATACCGGAAATAACGGTGATCGTCTCTGTATGTCTCGCATGTGTATGATATGGCATCGTCTTTCCTGCCAGGATCTTAATACGTTTTGTTACACTGTGTATTCCATCCTCGTCGTTGTTATCGATCGTCTTGATCGTACCCCAGCGGCGTTCCTCAAATCTGGATTCATCCGGGATATTTTCAAGGCAGTCTTTGATATAGGAGCTCTGATGTTTATCTGCCACTAAAATACCATCATGTGAGGCAACGATCACCATATTTTTCGCACCCATGACTACCATCGGAACACCGAGCACATTGATGGCATGGCTGTTTTCACAGGTCTTGTCCCAGGTCACATCTCCAATACTCTGCTCGTTCATCTCCTCAGTCAGGGTATTCCAGGTTCCAAGATCTTTCCAGATCCCATCGTATTGAACCGCAACAATGTTTTTCCAGTGCTCTAACACTTCATAGTCAAAACTCTGTTTCGGCAGTTTTTCGTAATCGGTAACCATCTCATCATAGTTTGTCGTAACACCGTATTTTTCCAGCCACTGTGCAGCCATATTTAATTTGAAACAGAACACACCACAATTCCAGAGTGCACCCATGTCCACAAGTTCCTGTGCAGTTGCTTCATCCGGTTTTTCGCGGAATCCTTTTACCGCAAACGGCTCAGACTCATTTTTTTCAGGAACGATATATCCATATTTGGTAGATGGATATGTCGGTACTCCGCCAAGCAGTCCGATCACACCATCCTGTTTTTCGATATACTCACCTAAAGATTTGATCTTATAAAAAAACTCTACCGTGGTGTACGGATCTACCGGAAGAAATGCGACCACATCATCCGGTTTTGCCCCCTTGTTTGATAACAGATATGCACAGGACAACATGACAGCCGGGAATGTGTTCCGGCGCATCGGCTCAACAGCAACTTCTGCCTGTCCGTCTAACTGGCTTTCAATGAGTTCCACCTGGGAATCACTGGCACACACGATCGTATTCTCAGAAAGTGATGCCGCCTTAAGCTGCCCGAACACCCGCTGTAACATGGAACATTTTTCCGTACTAGCCGAATGTTCTGCTTCATCCGGATTCATTAACTTAATATACTGCTTGGAACACAGATCGTTTGATAACGGCCAGAGACGTTTTCCGGAACCGCCTGATAATAAAACAATATACATGTTATTCTCCATTCTTGCGCTGTCTTTCAATAAAAACAACGTTTTTATTTGCATCTCAAGTTTGTGCGTAAGCGCAAATCTTGCATGTGAAAAATCTTATTTTTTCACATTGCTCTCTTAGCGTTCTGCACGCATTGGATTGTGCAGGAAATCGTCATAAGTCAGACGGATTCCTTCCTCTAACTCTGTTTTATACTTCCATCCGAGTCCTTCTAATTTGCTTACATCAAGAAGTTTTCTCGGTGTTCCGTCCGGTTTTGTAGTATCCCATTTGATCTCACCCTCAAATCCGACTACTTTCGCTACCAGTTCTGTCAGTTCTTTGATGGTCAGCTCTTTGCCGGTACCAAGGTTTACAGTCTCATTTCCACTGTAATGGTTCATCAGATATACACAGGCATCTGCAAGATCATCTACATAAAGGAACTCACGAAGCGGTGTACCGGTTCCCCAGCAGGTTACTTCTTTTAATCCTGCCTCTTTTGCCTCATGGAAACGGCGGATCAATGCCGGCAGCACATGGCTGTGCTGTGGATGATAGTTATCGTTTGGTCCGTAAAGGTTTGTCGGCATTACGGAAATATAATCGGTTCCGTACTGACGGTTTAAAAATTCGCAGTATTTCAGACCACTGATCTTAGCAAGTGCATATGCCTCATTTGTTTTCTCCAGTTCACTTGTCAGAAGGCAGCTCTCTTTCATCGGCTGTGGTGCCATACGCGGATAAATGCAGGAAGAACCTAAAAACATCAGTTTTTTGCATCCATTTTTCCATGCCTCATGGATCACATTCATCTCAAGAACCATATTGTCATACATAAAATCAGCAAGTGCTTCGCTGTTTGCCATAATACCGCCTACTTTTGCGGCTGCAAGGAATACATAATCCGGTTTTTCCTCTGCAAAGAATGCCTCAACAGCATCCTGACGGCAGAGATCTAACTCTTTATGTGTTCTTGTGATAATATTTGTATATCCTTCTTTTTCAAGCTGACGGACAATTGCGGAACCTACCATTCCTCTGTGTCCGGCAACATATATTTTTGCATCTTTTTCCATGATCTTTTCTCCATTCCTGCCTGTTTCTCAAGGCATAACAAGTTTGAGCGCAAGCACAAACTTGTGTGTGAAAAATTTTATTTTTCACACTTTTCTCCAAATATATTATTTCTCGTTTTTTACAAGCTCCATGTCATGAGCTACCATGATCTTTACAAGTTCCTCAAAAGTAGTCTTTGTCGGATTCCAGCCAAGCTCTGTTTTTGCTTTTGTCGGATCTCCCCAGAGATTTACAACATCGGTCGGACGATAGAACTCCGGTGATACTTTGATAACTGTTTTTCCGGTTGCTTTGTCGATTCCGACTTCATCCATTCCTTCACCCTTAAACTCTAATTCAATACCTGCTTCACGGAATGCATGCTCACAGAATTCACGTACAGAGTGCTGCTCGCCGGTTGCAATAACAAAATCTTCCGGTTTCTCATTCTGTAAGATCAGCCACATACACTCAACATAATCTTTTGCATAACCCCAGTCACGCAGGGATGATAAGTTTCCAAGGTAAAGAACATCCTGTTTGCCCTGAGCGATTCTTGCTGCTGCAAGGGAAATCTTTCTTGTTACGAAAGTCTCACCGCGGCGCTCTGACTCATGGTTAAATAAGATACCGTTGCAGCAGAACATATTGTATGCCTCACGGTACTCTTTTACGATCCAGAAACCGTACTGTTTTGCAACTGCATATGGGCTGTATGGGTGGAATGGTGTTGTCTCGCGCTGTGGAACCTCTTCTACTTTCCCGTATAACTCAGATGTGGAAGCCTGATAGATACGGCAGGTCTTCTCTAATCCACAGATTCGTACTGCCTCAAGTACGCGAAGTACTCCGGTTGCGACAACATCTGCTGTATATTCCGGCACATCAAAGCTGACACCAACATGGCTCTGTGCAGCAAGGTTGTAGATCTCATCCGGTTTAATGCTTCCGATCAGACGTACCAGACTTAAAGAATCGGAAAGATCTCCATAATGAACGGTAAAGTTCGGATTGCCCTCTAAATGGTCAATACGCTCTCTCTTTTCTACGGAAGAACGGCGTACCATACCATGTACTTCATATCCTTTTTCCAAAAGAAGCTCTGCAAGGTAGCTTCCATCCTGTCCTGTTACACCTGTGATCAATGCTTTTTTACTCATTTCATCTCTCCTTTTATGAATTCTATAATTATTTTGCTAATATCAAATTTTTAAGCCGTTGTATAGATTAATCTAATTTTTTGCATTTTACAATTGAATATATTGGTCTAAAATAGTATTATATTGCTATGAAAAAATTATTTTTTGAAAAATACAAAACCTCCGAAGTTACAAATACGCGAAGCGTCATCAATACTCCCTCTGCATTTACCCGCCAGAACTTCTTTTATATACAGGAAGCCGGCTATTTAAAAAGTCTGAAATCACACTTAAGCCGACGCAGTGAGCTTAATTCCTACCTGTTTTTTGTCGTGCTCTCCGGCAGTGGCGAAGTCACCTATCGGGAACCATTATCCGAGGGTGGTATGATCTCTAGGACTGCCCACACAGGGGACTGTTTTTTTCTCGACTGTTCTGGAGAATACACCCACATAAGTACGGATGAAGACCCCTGGGAACTGCTCTGGATTCATTTCAACGGTCCTCAGGTCAAAGCATATTATACCTATTTCAGGGAGCACCATAACTGGCATTTCCGCTCTGCTCATTTCACAGAACTGATTACCTCGATAGAGAATATCATCCGTTACAACGAAGAACCAACCGATGACACCGATCTTTTGACTGCCCAGCAGATCATTAATATTTTAACGCTCATCTGTACCGAGTCCAACGAAAAAAATGAGCTGCTCTCAGATAAACTCAAAACAATTCTGCACTATCTGGACGATCATTATACGGAAAATATCTCCTTAGACCAGCTCGCAGAACAGTTTTTTATCAGTAAATATTATCTTTCACGGGAATTTAAAAAAGAATTTGGAACGACGATCATCCAGTATGTCCTGGCAAAAAAGATCAATAATGCCAAGGAACTGCTCCGGTACAGCAATTCTTCCATTGAAGAGATTGCGCACCTTTGCGGCATTGATGATGCGAGTTATTTTAATAAGGTGTTCCGGAAGATGGAGGGGTGTACGGCATCAGAGTACCGGAAGAGATGGTAGATGTTGTTGGATCAGTCGGATTGAAACGTCTGGGCGGACATTGCAATTGGGTGGCTCGGCCGCGTTGTAACGCCTGGACAGGTTTTCAAAAGCCAGATGGGTGGGAGGGTTTTATAAGAAGGCACGCTTGCGCTGCGTGTCGCTCGCAGCGGTACTAAGCGACCAGAATACGGTCGCTAAGGACCGGCGGCTCCCCAGCACCTTCTTTTAAAACTCTCCCGCCCACCTGGCTTTACGTTATGTTTTCGATAGGCGTTTCACCGCGTCCTATCTTTACTTTGGCTTTCGTCGTAGGCGTTTCATTACGACATGGCTCTACCTGGTTTTCCCCGTAGGTATTTCAACACGATCTGATTCTACCTGGTTTTTCGACGCAGGCGTTTCTTTAACCGGTTCAGTATTTCTGAAAACGCAAGGCATCCCAGGACGGCGGCGGTAATGCGCAGTGCATGATACAGAACAAATGGTACAACTGCGCCGCCCGGCACAGGAATTGCTATAAATTTGGATGCAATACGTTCGACAACTTCTAAGGCAAAGATGTGGAAGGCGAGCAGGAAGATCGTATTTTTTCCGACATAGGCGATGAATCTGCCTGGGGCAGTGTTTTCGATCAGTTTTCCAAACCAGATGCAGAGCAGTGAGCCCGTAAGTCCTACAATGATAAAGAATGGTACACTGAGCGCTCCGTAGATGCCGTATTCGCGGATGGACATGTTAATACCAGGATCAAGGCAGCTTGTCAGGATGTAGATAGCAAGCACTGCCACGATCAGTGGAATGTTCCATTTCTTTTCGAAAAACTGCGCTCTGCCGAGCAGGGTTCCTGCGATCATGAAGATGGTTCCAACACAGGCAAGATCAATGCTCCACGGAAGAAGTATCGGAATATCAGCAAGTGCCATGGTGATCGCAGTTAAAACGATCAGCGTACCGATCAGGAACTTCTTATCCGCAAGGCAACGGTCGATCACCAGATGATACACAAGACTTGCTGCAAAAAAAGCTGTCAGATACCACATCGCACCATTTGCCACCGTAAACAGGTAAACGTTATCTGTTACAACGGTTGTATCATATAGGCAGTATCTGGAATAAAGTATCCCAAATACAGACTCTTTTGTCTCTGCAAATGTCCTTCCCATTAACGCATAGATTACTAAAAGTACTGCACTGTAACCAAAATATGGTATCAAAAGGCGCTTTGCCTTGTGAGAAATATTTTCTTTATAACTTCTGCCTTCTTTATAAATATATCCCGACACCACAAAAAACAGCGGAATATAATAATTGATCAGAAAGCGGCTCAGTCCGCAGCTATGTGAAATGATGACAAGTAAAAGTCCAAATCCCCTTGCCACATCCAGATATTGATATCGTTTCATTGTTTACTCCTGTATCCAATCCTGTTTGATCAGTGCACGCTCCCACAGATACGGCTGAATCCTGTTCCAGATATCTGCCGCCTGATGAAACGTAGCATTTTTACCTGCAAGAAAATCGGAAAGGTCACTGCGCACTTTTGCGGGATCATCGATCAGGCTGCAGTTTGCAAAGTCTGCCGATGCCACAGTATCTTCAAAAAACTCCCGGTATGGTCCACGCATCCAGTCAAGGATCGGCGCATTAAATCCCAGCTTGGTACGGCGGTAAGCAATCTCTTTTGGCATAAAAGACGCACCTGCATCACGGACGATCGATTTTGAAAAACCGCCATGAAGTTTTGAACGCCAGCCAATGGAAAATGCAAATTCCACGATCCGGTAATCCAGAAACGGCATACGGATCTCAACTCCGGCTGCCATACTGTCCCTGTCATAGTTACGTAAAAGTGTCGGCAGGATCGTCTCATGTGTGGAAACAAATAATGTTTTATTGAGATTATCCAGTTGGTTCCAGTTGGGATGATCCGAATATGCACTCTTTACAGTCTCCCTGCCGAGCAGTTTTTTGGCATGATATTTCAGCATATACTCGCGATAGAGTTTATTTCTCTGCTTTTTAAATGCAGCAGACTGCTGACTCACTCCATCTTCCGCATCCTGATTTAGATATGCAGTCGTGATCATGTCGATCTCTTCTTTTGTCTTTGCATCCGGGTACGCTTTTAATACGTCAAACCCATATCCCGCAAACAGTTCGTCCGCTGCATGCCCATCAAGGGAAACTGTGGTTCCAAGTTCTCTCTCTTTCTTGTAAAGTTCCATCATCGGCACCTGCGGATTACCCCAGAGTTCCTCGAAACAGTATAGCTGTCGCAAAAACTCACGCTCAGACACTGCGGAATCGATATTCATAAAGGTGTGGCTGATTCCAAGAAAATCCGTAACCTGTTTTGCATATTTTGTCTCATCCTGTGCTGTTCCCGGAAAACATGCCACGTAGGCGTGCTGCCAGTCATTGTTGGTGCGCTCATCTGTCATATTCTTTGAAATATAAGACATCGCACAGATGACAGCAGAGGAGTCAAGACCACCGGAAAGTCCGGTACCAAGTGTCACGTCACTTCTCATACGGATCTTGCAGGCATCTAAAAACAGCTCACGAAACTGCTCTACCTGCTCCTCATAGGAATCCGGTACACAGATCAGATGGTCTAAGGTATTCCAGTAACGCTTCAGGATGATTTTCCCATCTTTTACCCATGCATTGTGCCCCGCCGGGAAACGTTTGATTCCACGGATCAGACACTCCGGCTGTGATTCATAATGGTTGTCCGCAAAATAACGGTCAAACATCGGCTTATTTGCCTCCACTTTCGGAAGTAACGGCAGAATAACTTTCATCTCCGATGCAAATGCAAAACCGCCATCCGGCAGTTCAGCATAAAATAACGGTTTTACCCCGAAACGGTCTCTGGAAATGAAAAGCTGTTTTGTCTGTTTATCCCAGATAGCAAATGTCCACATGCCATTGAAACGGTCCACGCATGCTTCACCCCACTCGCAGAATGAAGCCATGATCACCTCGGAATCACTGGCACTGCGGAATGTATATCCTTTTTTCTGCAATTCGTCCCTGATCTCGATAAAGTTATAGATCTCACCGTTAAATGTCATCCAGTAACGTTCATTGGCATAGGACATCGGCTGACTCCCGGCATTTGAAAGATCTAGGATCGACAGTCTGCGGTGTCCTAATGTCACACCGTCCTCCTGCCACAATCCATAGCCATCTGGTCCACGATGGATCATCGTATTTAAACATTTCATTGCCAGTTCCCGGTCTATCTTTTTATTGACTACACCGTAAATTCCACACATACTACTCTCCATTCCCGTGTGCGAAAAATTCCATTTTTCACACTGATCTCCATTCTTGTATAGTTACAAAAATTGTAACAATTCCATACTTTTATATCTCAAATTTATATTTCACAATTATTTCCGATGAATCAGCCACAGATAACGTGTATTGGTTACCAGATAGCGTTTAAACAGTCTCTTCGGATCCTGCATGAGACGATACAGCCATTCTAAACTTAATTTCTGCATCCAGCCCGGTGCACGCTTAATATTTCCTGCATGATAATCAAATCCGGCTCCAACACCGATCATCACGCCATTGACACGGTCTTTGTGTGCATACATCCACTTTTCCTGTTTCGGAGCACCTAATCCCACCCAGATAATATCTGCTCCGGACGCATTGATCTTATCCACCATTTCTTGATCCTCCTCCTCGGATAATTCACGAAATGGCGGCGATACCATTCCCGCAATCTGCAGATGCGGATATTTTTCCGTCAGTTTTTCTTTTAACAGTGCAAGCGTCTCTTCACTGCTTCCGTAAAAATAATGTTTCAGTCCGTTATCGCGTGCAAATAATGCAAGCATCAGATCCGGTCCTGTCACACGCTCTGCATCCGGGAATCCGTGTTTCCTGCTGTAACCGGAAAGTGGTCCGCCATCCGGCAGGACAAATGCCGCACCTGCCTGTACAGTATGATACTGCGGATCATCGTGCGCCATCACTGTCGTATGCACGTTTCCCACACAGATATACTGCCCTCTCAACTGCTCTATATTCTGCTCGATCAGATTTATGGTCTTTTTCATATCCGTCACAAGGATATCAAGACCTAAAATATTGCATGTCGTAAGTTCCATATTTTCTCCGTCCCTGCACTGTCTTTTCTAAATGACAGCATCTTTGTCAAAAACATTCCCGCATTTACTTGTGCACCGTCTCAAGCGGTATATTACCAATATACGATGGCAGTAAACTGAATGTACTATTATAACTTCCTAAAATCTTTCTGCACTTTGACAACGCAAGCATTTCAATAAATGCCTCCTCAATTCCCTCTTTCGAATCACGGTCGATCACATCCGACTGTGGGAAAATCAGTTTTGCGTCCGGCAGTAATTCTTTTAACTCCCTGCGCACTTCTTTATCATCGGTTGCTACAAAAAAGCTGGTGTCTGCTGCTGTTTCCAGTTCTTTTTTCATTCGTTCGGCAAAGAGTGCCAGCGGACTGTTTGCGATCGCCTCCGTATGATCGGTTCTTCTGACATGTACCCCCACACATTGCCCGGTCAGTTCCCGGAACAGATATGCACCCTTTTCTTCAATATTTTTACTTGGTTTTACAAAGGAATAACTCTCTGCTGTAACTTCGCAGATCGGTCCAAATGCCTTTAAATAAATAACCGGAGTCTGTTCGATCAGGCGGAATAATCCCTCATATCCTTCCCGCTCTTTGATTTTTTCCACCTCATCACACTCCAGAAAACGGTCTGCCGAATTTCTCCATTTCTTTTTAGCACGGTCTCCAAGTATCTGTGCTACCGGCTCTTTTTTGAGACCATTCTCACTGATCTCAACGACTTCAAACGGCAGATCAAATAATTCCTGAAAACGGATATTGCATCCGACTTCACGTTTCCACATCACGACCAGTTTACGGTCTAATTTCTTTGCCACTGCATAGGCAGATCCTAAACCAAGCAGCCTGTTTCCAAGCCCTGCACACGGTTCTATAATTATCATCGGTTCACTACTCATACGCTTTCCTTTTCTTTCCTTGTCACACTTCCGCCCTCTACCTGATATACCATATCACAGTTTTTAATGGTAGACAGACGGTGTGCAATGATAAGCATTGTCATTTTTCCCTGCAGGCTGTCGATTGCTTCCATGACAGCAGCCTCTGTTTCCGTATCCAATGCGGAAGTTGCCTCGTCAAGGACAAGCACTTCCGGTCTGCGGTAAAGTGCCCGCGCAATACCGATACGCTGACGCTGTCCACCGGATAAGCGGACACCTGCTTCTCCGATCATTGTATCAAGTCCTTCATCCAGTGACTTCACAAATTCATCCAGCTGCGCCTGTTTTAAGGCTTCCCAGATATCTGCATCATCAATGCCTTCTGTCCTTCCAAATGCAATATTGTTGCGGATCGTATCGTCTAACATATAGATTGTCTGCGGAATATAACCGATCTTGTCATGCCATCCACGATAAGATTCTTTGATATCCATGCCATCTACCGTGATCTTTCCTGCCTGTGGTTTTAAAACTCCAAGGATCAGATCGACCATCGTGGTCTTTCCTGCACCGGATGGTCCAATAAATGCAACGGACTTGTTCTTTGGGATTGTCACATTTACATGGGATAATACAGCATCCTCCGTGTCCGGGTAATGGAAGGTCATGTCTTCGACTTTGATTTCTTTGTCCAAGGTTACTTTTTTGTAGTTTTCTTCTTTTTCTGTCTGGATCTCCATGTCACGGATCGCTGCGTACTCCTCGCCGATCTTGTGGATCACGACACCATTATGGATGATCGATCCTAAATATTCTGACATTTTATTTGCCGAAGGAAGCAGGGCAAATGCTGCCGCTGCAAACACCGCAAGTGTTCCGACAAACTGCTCCGGGCTTGTGGAAGTTGCATTGATACGGACAACGATCGCTGCCATCAGTCCTGTGATGCAGAGTGCTTCCATGATCGGCTTTGGAATGGAACTTAAGAAAGAGTTCTGTTTGATCACATACGTATAAAGACCGTTCTGCTTTACAAATTCCCCTTCAAAATATGCCTCACGGTTTGCAATCTTGATCTCTTTGATGCCACCAAACGCCTGCTGCATGCACTGTAAGATATTGGCATTGTATTTTCTTCTATCATCACCGAAACGCGCTAAGGTACGGCGCAGTTTTTTCATAAAGATAAACACCATAATAACCATTGCAAATGCAACACCTAAAGTAAGCAGGGCATCTTTTACCAGTAGATATCCGACTAAGATCAGGCTGACACAGAGCTCTGACATAAGCTGAAGCATATTTAATACCGCCGCATAAAACATTTCCGGATCTGTATTGATATCACGCATCAGCTCTGCACTGTTATGATTCAGAAAAAATGTATAATCCCTGCTGATATAATATTTCATCATACGATCCTGCATCTCGCGCTTTCCATAATAGGAAAAACAATACAGCATATTATTGATGAAAATAATAAATGCATTTTTGGCAATATACACAATAATGATCAGCACACATAAAAATGTGATCAGCTGATTTGTATTCTGCATATGAAATCCATCATAAACAGAACGTATGATATCATTTTTTAATAACTGTTCCGGATTCATTACCGCTGTGATAAACGGGGATAACACAGAAACACCAAGCAGGCTGACGCCGGAATTGATCAGTATCAGAAACATCATTCCGACAAGTTTCCGCTTCTGTTTTCCGTCAAAAACTTTTAATACACTTTTTACCAAATCTTTCATTCTTTTGCCTTTCTTATTTTAAAATTATCCAGTTTTTCTGACACATCCGCTCACTTAAAAGATCATCCGGCATAATGACCGTCTTATCCGGATTCTGATTCAGATAAGCTGCCCATGTCGAAAATGTACTGTTTGACAATATCTGGTTCTGGCATGCTGCCATCAGGAAAAATTCGTCCACGTCAGAAAATTTTCCAAGCTGCGTGACAAACTCCAGCCTGTTTTCCATCTGACACACTTCATTTTTCAGCTGATCCCCGCCTGCTTCCTGTTTCTGACTTTCTAATATGGAAGCAAGTGCTTCCCTTGCACGCTCCATATCATTGGTAAACACGATATACCGCACACCCGGTTTTTCCTGTTCCATCCGCTCTATGGCATGTTTAAAATAAATACCGGCAGGTCCCATGATATCCCCGCCTCTGACGTGCACGGCGCAGGTCGGCGTCTTTTTGAACGCTTCCTGTAACTTTTTCACTGTCTCACTCTGCTCATAAGCCGGCGTCATCATCGCAGTGATCTCGTCTAAATATTCTTCAAAATAAGCAAGATGCTGCCAATAACCATACAGATATTTATCACGTATAAATTTTTTCTTATATACTCCCGGATCAATATCATTCACATCATAACGGTGGCCACGGTTATGATACACCTCGCGTTCTTTGATCACATGATATTTTAACGCACGTCTTATGTTCTTGTAAATCTTCTGACCTAAATTATGATTTGGAAATGATTCCTTTTTATCATATTTCAGATGAAACTTGTCAAGCTCAAAATCCCGCAGAGTGGAATTATCACATTCCGAAATATCAAGAAGCAGTGAATCGTTCTCCCGCCTTGCCTGGGCATAGCCGCAGGCATAATTAAACAGCTGGTTACCCATGCCGTCTCCAATTTTTACTGCTATCATTTCTCTGTTACCTCATACTTTTCTGTAATATCCGGTGGTTCAACTGCCCATATACTTCAATTTTTCTTTGCATACACTTTATATTCTTCATTTTCAAATACCTGCTGGTAAGAATATTTCTTTACAAATGACAAAACCACGTCCGTCTTTTCCGACGGTTTGTCAAGCGCTGTTTTATTAAAAACCACAAGCGGCATTGTTTTTCCGCCGCTGTCTGACTCTGCCGATGCATCAAGCTGCTGTTTTATCTCTTCTGCCGTGACATAATCTGTCTCGATCCAGCCGCCGCAGCCTGTAATATATGGTGCTCTTCCTGTCAGATAATGTAATATCGGAATTGCACCACAGGCAACCATTTTATCGCTTTCCCCGCCATATGATTTTATAAAGTTCACCACTTCTTCCATTGGCAGGACAATAGCTGTATCATACCTGATGCCACGCAGTTCATCAAGTGTAAACTGCTGCTTTTGTTCTTTATCTCTTACGTATGCCTTTGTCATATATAGACTCTGTGACGCAGTTAATATCACGCACCATATTGTGAATATAATCACAACAATTTTTCTATTGTTCTCTGACTTTCTGATTTTCTCTCCAGCACAGATCAAAATATATGGCAGAATATAAAACGCTTCATTACACAGATGTGTGATTCCCACATTTGAACCGATCGGCATCAGGACTGCAAGCGCACAGGATGCTAGTGTAAGTATTTTAAATTCTTCCGAAGTTTCTTTGTCTCTTAAGATCAGAACTGCACATACATACATCATGGCTTTTATCACTGCAACTGCATTCAGATAATCTCCAAGCACACGGTACAGGATCGATAATCCTGCAATCTGATCTGCGCCTAAAACTGCTCCTGCCAGCAAAAGCACTGCCACAGCGATCATACCATATCCAATAACCGGCGCAAGCCTTTTTATTTTTGCTGCTGCCAGATAAATAACATAGATCACGGCAAGTAACAACATTCCACGCACAGTTCCCTTGAAATTGATCACCACCATGTTGCCGATCGTATGTCCGTCATTTGAGTTTCCCGCATAGAGAAACATGTCTGCAACCATCTGAAAATAAGTGCTGATCCCACATGTTTTGTACATGAGCACAAGTCCTGCTGCAAGACTGCACAAAACACCTGCCACGCACCATAACACCTGACGTACAAAATATGCCACATCCTTTTTCCGGTAAAGATCATAAAAAAGAACTGCAAATACAGCAAATTGCAATAGGGAAGATATCTTGCAGAAAGAAGCCAGCATAAAAAATGCTGCTGCAAAAAAGAGCATCCATGACTTTTTATCATTGACCGCCCGGATGAGAAAATACAATCCCGTCAGTGCCATAAATGCAACTGCCGTATTATAAATAAAGAAATGAAAATTACATTTTGCAAACACCATAGCAAAAGCAAGTGCCGGAAGTATCAATGTATCCCTGCGATATCTTACATAGAGCCGGTAAGACAAGAAGCAAAGATAAAAACAGACTGCTGCCCACGCAGCCTCCATACCGATATATGCCGGTATATGCAGCACTTCAAATAATCTTAACAGACAGCCGCCTAAAATATTCGTCAGAAACAAAGGAAGATACGTACTGTCCATATCTGTAAAACAAAAACGATACTGATTCAGATTAAAACCGACATCGCTAACATCAATGCTGTAATTCCAGCCCGATAATGGCAACAGCGGGATCAGTGCGATCAAAATGATCCAGCCAAATTTATATGTTCGTTTCATAAAAACCTCATTTCCAAGCTCTTTTCTACTAACTAACCATACTTTTTCAACAGCCTGCAGACTATACTCCGGAATAAAGCATAGCTACCATTACAATACCGTAAACAACACAGAGCGCCATCAGCACCTTATCATGTAAAAGCACCTCAACCGGATCTCCCTCAGAATTGCCCTCAACCGTCAGACTATATTTCATGCAGATTAAGATCACGATCGGTACAGTCCACATTGCATATTTCATTCCTGCATTGGTAATATCCTTACACCATAGAGCATAAAATGTATTGAGCAGGGCAAGACACATATACATGTTCTTGTCGAGAAAATCTCTCGTATAATATTTAAGTACCTTCCTCGTATCCCCGTCTTTTTTCTTCTGCAGTTCGTTTCGTCTCTTTCCAAGGCTGAAATAAAATGCGCCGGAAAGTACAGTCAGATACTGCCATTCAGATACTTCCGTTCCAGTCAGCACTGCACCAAAGAGTACACGGAGCAAAAATCCGGAAGCAAGGATGGTCACATCCAAAAGCGGTACATCCTTAAGTCCCATACTGTATGCCACATTAATAAACAGATATAACAGCACAAGTGTATAACTGCCTGCTGTTGCATCTGATACTGCCAGTAAAACCATTGCCACGATCAGAATGACTGCCATCAGTATCACAGCATGCACCGGTGTGACTGCGCCGGAAGCGATCGGACGTTTTTTCTTCGTCGGATGCATCCGGTCTTTTTCCGCATCCCTGATATCATTAATAATATAGACAGCGGATGTGACCAGCGAAAATGCGATCATTCCAAGTAATGTTGCCATAAATTTCCGGCGGTCTGTGAGATTGCCGCTGAAGATCAGCGGCATAAAAATCAGTATGTTTTTGATATAATGATGTACTCTCATAAGATATAAATATTTTTTCATCCAATCGTTCCTTAATTCATTTCATAATCAGACAATTTTACAATGATCGTATCGTCGATAACCTGAATGGAGCCATCTGCAGGATAAGCCGGCATTTCTTTCACCGCTTCTCTCTGCATCCAGCTCTGAATCTCCTCATAAGTGCCATAATATGGTGAAAATCCAAGGTAGTCAGACATCAGATACAGCAGTGAATTATACCCTAAATTAGTATCTGCTTTTCCACCAACGATAAACGTATCACCGATCAGGCTTCCCATACTGCCTGTGCTGTCTGAGATCTGTGTTCCAACCACGATCACAGCTTTATCCTGGGAATAATCCTCCACACTGCGTATTTTTGTGATCAAAGTCTGTACATAGGAAAAATCATGATATTTCGTATATTCAAGTGCCATATAATTTCCATTTGCATACCAGACAAACACAATTACCAATGCTGCTGTAAGCAGTGCCGATACCCAGCCTGCTATACTCTTAACCGGTGCCTGCAGTTTCAGGTTCCACAAACATGCATCCATCCAGAGCAGGAAAAATATAAAGAAAAATACAACCGGATATGCCATCAGTGTATAACAATAAGAATTCGGTGCCATCACATAGATCAAAAACATTGCTGCCGGAAATACCAATATGCCGCACAGAGCAATTACCTTATTTAAATATTCCTTTTTCTTTAAAACCAGATATGCTCCGATACCAGCTGCAAATAACAGCCACATCACTTTGATCAGACGTTTTATGGTCCGGTTATAGTTAATCCCCATAACATCCGAATATCCCAGATCAAAAAACGAAGTATAACACTGCTTCACTGCATCAATGAGCTGCGTAAACGTGATCTTTCCCATCGTATCGCCACCCTGATAACTCGTAAGCTGTATATGCGTTACTGCAAGTACTGCCTTATTAATAAGAAAATAAACTACAATACCTGCTGCCATCACAACTAAAAATCGGACGACCATAAGAAAAAATTCTTTCCATTGTGTTTTCTCTTTTATGCCGCCAAATCCTGCCTTTAAGACCACTACCATAAGCAGGATACATACAGTATCCGGAAAATATGCCTGATATACACCCAGTGAACAGGCAGCCATTAAAACTGCTGCTATGTCTGCAATGATATTTTTCGGATATTTCACAGTCAGCCACGCAGCAAGCACGCTGAAAAATATACCGATCGCATAATAAAGTGACAGAAACATAAAAAAATACATGGACACAACTGCCGGAAATACCGTCATAAGTCCTCCGATAAGTCCTGCGGTCAGCCTGTTTTTCACCTGAAAGATGGAAACGATCATTCCTGCTGATAATGCAAGGAACAAAAGTGCAAAGATCCCGTTAAAAAGAGGCAGTGAATAAGAACCTCCAAATACCGAATGCATAAACCGTCCCATCCAGTTTAACAGCCATCTTCCCTGTTCTGTGCTAAGTCCGATACCTCCGGGTGTATTTGCAAGTTCATCATAGTTATATAATTTATTGGTGAACTGATACAAATGTGCTGCAAGCCCCGTCACAAACGCAGCATAAAAAGCTGTCTTTACCGCTCCCGAAAGATTCCGGTACCACTCGGTCAGATACTGATCCGGCATTTTCCATTTAATCGTATTCATAACGTTTTCCTCTATCTGGTACTTTCTCAACTTCATTTACTCTTTATTGTATCAAATATATATAGTAAGTGTCAAACAGTAGATTCCTCTGCCTGTTCCATTTTTCTTGACACCGCAGGAAGCATTGTTTATGATGTTTATATCTATGTACTGCAATCAGAAAGGAGTGTTCTTAAGATGGGTACGATCCTCGGAGCCTCTTATTATCAGTTAAAATACTGTCTGCGCAACAAACTGCGGCAGGCAACAGATGACTCAGATTTTCTTTACCGGCATTATGTCGGCAAACCGTTCTATGATACGGATACATTAAATAAATATACGGCAGACCTGATTGGTTCCGGCAAGCCATTTATGATGGGACGTTTTGGTGCTGTCGAGCTTTTTAACATGCGCGTGGATGAATTTCACATGGAATCCAAAAAAGAAAAAGCCTGCGAACAGCTTTTTACCTGCGCCGGCTTTTTCCCAAATGATCCTGCACTTCTTCCCCGTTTTAACGATATCATGAAAGATGCATGCAGACAGACCGATATTTTAGGATTATGGCAGAATGCATGCGAGGACTATTATATCCGCAAATACTGTAAAGATTTAAGCGCAACATGCCGCCTGATCTCTTTAGAGCCATGGCGCAGCCTAAATCCGTGGTCTGCCGCTCTTGCCGGGAAAAAAGTACTTGTCATTCATCCATTTGAAGAGTCGATTCAAAGTCAGTACAGACACTTTGATAAAATTTTTCCGGCTACGGACATTCTGCCTGAATTTGAATTAAAAACTTTAAAAGCAGTGCAGACCGCAGGCAGTGCTACAGATGCGCGTTTTGCCACATGGTTTGACGCGCTCGATTATATGTGCAGGGAATGCGAAAAAATCGATTTTGACATCGCCCTGCTCGGCTGTGGAGCTTACGGTTATCCATTAGCTGCCCATATCAAAAAAATGGGAAAACAGGCAATTCATCTCGGTGGATGCCTGCAGATATTGTTTGGTTTAAAAGGAAGACGCTGGGACGAGGAAGAACCGGATATCGTTGCCATGTATAACGATTACTGGCATTATCCGATGGCAAGCGAAGTACCGACCGGAAGCAGCGACGTAGAAGGCGGTACTTACTGGAAAAAAGAATAATAAGGAGGACAATTATTATGAGTAAGATTATTCCTGTTATGGTTCACCATGAAACCGGAGAAAAAGCACAGGCTGCCGGAAAAAAGAACCAGGAATATTTAAAATACTGTATTGCACAGGCAAAAAAATATAATGAAAAAGTTGTTTTGTTAGGCGATGAATACAACAAAGCCTGGTGTGACGACTGGCATAATGCGAATGATTTCATCACTGAAAAATGGACAAAGTTCCACTCTGTTTTTGAAAATCTTTCTACCTATCCGACTGCGTGGGCAGAAGGAATCTTCAAACGTTTCTTCCTTATATTAGAGTATTTAGAGCGCAACTCCTTTGAAGAATGTGTCATTATCGACAGTGATGTTCTGCTTTATTTAAATGTCAGTGAATATGAACCGTTCCGTCACTGCAAGGTAGCTGCCGAGACTCCGCTTTTACAGGATTTTGCAATGCTTGAAGATGGTAACGGTCTAAAATGGAAAACCTGCGCAGGATTTTCCTATTTTACCACGGAAGGTCTTCGTGAATTTACGGATTTCTGTATCGACATGTATGCAAATCATAAAGATATCCTGATGAAAAAATGGGATGTCCACCGCAAATTCGGCATGTACGGCGGTGTCGGCGAGATGGCATTGCTGCACCTTTGGGTTTCATCTCTTCCGGAAGGCGAATATTTAAACCTGTTACAAGACGATGCGAACCACAGCGTATTTGATAATTCTGTCGGCGAATCTTCCGGCTACTTAGAACACCAGTATGAATATATCAAACGCTTAAGTGTGAAAAATCTTCACTGGGAAAACGGCAGACCTTATTGTTATACGATCGACGGACACGAAAAAACCTGGTTTTTGAATCTTCACTTTGTTGATATCACAAAAATCTTCATGGAAGGAATCTATGAAAACCAGTCTTATTCCGCGCATGCTAGGTTTGTGACCTATATGTTAAAATGCCGCGGCAGACTTGCGGATATCAAACACGGCAATACAAAGTGGCAGCAGAAACTAAAGATCAGACGCAGCCAGAAAGCATGATCTTTGTATAGATCTGTAATACTCTGCTGCAAAAAATGCACAGAACACCATATAAAACATGATCTGTGCAAAAATTTCTAATGCCCCGCAGCACGGGCAGAAATGGAGACATCATGTCCAAAGAACGTTCTTCGAATTTTGAATTATTACGTTTATTATGCATCTTTGGTATCCTGATGATGCACACTTTCGGAGGTATTGATACATCTGTATCACTGCTTAACACAGAGATCCATGTACTGGTCAATTCCATTTTTAACATGGGAGTTACCTGTTTTATATTAATTTCCGGTTATTTTGGTATCCGTTTTGATTTCAAAAAACTGATCCGGCTTGATCTCATGATCATCTTTTTTACGGTATTTGGTACGATCGCCGTCGGCAATTTTGGCATAAAATCACTGATTAAATCCTGTATTCCTGTAATTTCAAGATATTACTGGTTTATCAGCTGCTACTTTTTCCTCTGCTTTTTAACACCGTTTTTAAACCAGATCCCGGAAAAACTATCAAAGGAAAACTTTAGGAAGCTGCTTGCCATATTGCTGCTTCTTTTCTCTGTGATCCCTACTTTCGGATTTTTTGAGATCATGCAGGACGGTGGAAAAGGGTTAGTTCACATGGTTATGATCTATCTGCTCGGACGTTACCTTTCACTCTATCATAACCGCAGCCACAATGTTCATCGCCTTCTTTCAGGGCTGCTTCTTAGCATTGGATTTATTTTCCTTGCGGACAGTTCGCTGACGTTTCTTCGTGGAAAACTCTATACGACCTTCTGCCGTGACTGCTCGATCTTCATTATATTCGGTTCTGTCATGGTATTGCTGCTGTTTCGGGAGATTCATTTTCACAGCCGTTTTATCAACCGTGCTGCAGGAAATGTACTTGCCATTTATGTGTTAGACGGAACGGTACAGACATTTCTGCTGAAATGGATCGATCTTAAACCTTATGCAGGATCATGGTTTTTAGTATTCCCTGCGATCGGTTATGTGCTTGCAATCATGGTAATTGCATGTCTGCTCAATGAAGTACGTAAAGCGACGATCGGACGTTTAGAGCCATGGATCGTGGATGTGGTCAACCGCATGGTAATGTGGGGTGCGAATGTGGTAAGAACTGCAGCAGAAAAGTTAATGGCGTATTTTCTTGCCTGATGATGTTCACTCAAAAGACAAAAAGAGGTGTTCCGGAATTTCCCGGCACACCTCTTTTTTCCAAAATCCTGCTAATTACATTTCCTACAATAATTTCCGGAATACCGGTAATTTCTTCAAAACCAGCGTAACTGCCACTTCGATCAGAAAAGCAATCAGGATCTCAATGATGTACGCCGGCAGCATTCCGATCACAGGGGTTAATGTATTTGCAATGATATCCAGTCTTCCCCCTGTTCCGATAAATCCACCTAAAAGATAACATCCGAATACACAGCTTCCGACACATCCCAGAACTTTTTTCGTGTGCTCAGACAGACGTTCTTCCTGAAAGAGAAGTTTTGCATTTAAGAAGATCACAATGACCGGGACAGACAGCCATGTGCCAAGATATACTTCCTGGTAATTTCCAACGGAAAGGTAATCTTTATATACCATCATCTGCGTGAAAACTGCCGCAGCGATCACAGCCAGGTTTCTTCCTATATTCTGCGGCGTCACAAATTTTTTCTCACTGAAATACTGATCTAACCCATATCCGATCAGCGGATAAAAAATAACATACTGGAACAGTCCGCCGAAATTATAGTATCCGCAGAGTCCATATCCCCACAATACCCACGCTGTAGGTTTCAGGCAATCAAGCAATAACTGCAGAATGATCAGATACCAGAAGGTATTTTTTGTCATATTCTGTGCCAGCGGACGTAATATCGGTAAAATAGTGAGCACGCCAAGATAACTGTATAAAAACCAGTATGGCAGATAAACAAGATCTGATGGCAGGGATAAAAGGAAAGAAAACGGTGTAAACGGACGCTCTCCTTTTAATACCAGTTTCAGATAATATAAAAATGAAAACAGCACGATTACGAAAATCATGCGAAGAATCCTTTTTTGGAATAAGTCTTTTCCACTCTCATTTTTTCCGAGCAGAAGTGCACCGGATACCATGAAAAACAGTGGTACCGCACCTTTGCATATCATGGAAAGGAAAAACGATATTGCATATTCGACGCCACTTTGAACAGAAAATGACATAAACGCTGCAGAATGATTGTACATGACCATCAGGATCGCAGCAATGCGGATGGCTTCAAGGTAATATTTCTTTTTCATAACTAACTTTTCTCCTTTGTGTATAATGGAATAAACAAAACACTTACATATCCTTATCCGCCTTCCCGGTTGCTTCAATCCTGTGCTTTGATGAAGCTGTATCTATCGCTTTGCTTAAGTAATAGCCCTCCCACAGTTTCGGGGCAACGGCAAGTGCTGCCTCTTTCACTTTTTCATAATCTGCTTCACGGAGTACCTGATCCAGATCGCTGAGACGGTCAATAACGATACCGCAGGCATGCTCTTTTACAAAATATGCCATTCCTGACTGGCTCCATACGATAACAGGAATACCTGACGCAAGGTAAAGTGCACATTTGTGTGAATTGTTGTATCGAAGGTATTCACCCAGGCCGCCTTCGATCTCATCTTTTCCGCTGCCATCCCAGACTAATCCATAATCCATCTCTGCAACTGCGAACGGTATCTCATCGGAAGACAATATTCCGTGATAATAACACCCATCTGCCAGCGTTTTTTCACGCTCTGGATCAAGTTTTCCCCATAATTCCATTCTGACATCAGAAGGTATCTCCATGACAGATAAAAATTCTGATTTGTTTAAATTGCCGGCAAATGCAATTTTTACTTCATTTTCTTTTTTGTGTGCATGCGATATTTCACGGATTTTAGCAATCTGTGTCTCATTCATCCGGTAATCCCAGATTCCGACCGGTATCATGTCCGAAGAAATACCGTTTTTCTTTAACATGGAAACAGTATTGACATTCGGTGCAAGAATTTCATCCGCTGCTGCAAGCGCCCTTACCTCACCGGGATCTCCATCGGTCTGTCCGTCATAGCGGAATGCATTCAGATCGTTGACAAAACAGATGATCCGGTATTTTTTTACACGCTGCAGGCTTTTTAACAGACGGATTTTTAAATGATTCTCCGGAATCGAATAAAATACATTGTCGTTTTTGTTCACGTGAAACAATAAAAACAAAACCAGATATGGCAGATCTAACAGCTTTAAATATTTACTGCAGTGTTTTGGTACGCTCCAGATGATCTTTGCATTTTTATCTGCAAGCACAGAAAACACGTCCCGCATTGCTTTGCCTGCTGCATCAAATGTCTCATCCTGTCTTTGATTTAACACATAAATATTATTTTTCATGTTTTTCCTCCACTATGCCCGGATATAATAACATTCCGCACAAAAGTAAAAATATATTCATAAATCCATTTAACACAAACTGCTCTAACACGCCATACAATGCTAAAATTCCTATCATTACAAGTTCTTTATAACACTCCATCCGGTACAGTCTTATCATAGTTTTAAAGATGATCACAAAGAACAGTACCGCCACAAGAATACCTGCGTAAAATGTCACATTCATATAGCTGTTGTCGATCAGTCCATGATAACTCGTATAAAAAACTGCCTGCGTACGTGGAAACAGAGACAATCCCTGATCTTTATAATAAGTATTCATGATATAAACTCTTCCCGAAACGAGATGATTGATCTTATAAAGCAATGCATTATTTCCATCATAAAAAAGTGTTGTAAGCAGGGAAAATGCTGCACCGACCGACACCGAGCACACCAGTACAGACTTTATTTTTTTATTTTTTACAATCTTTTCAAATAAGATCAGCCCCCAGCAGAAAAAAAATACAAGCACACCCGTCCTGCAAAATGTCATCTTGTAAAAAACAAGTGCGATCAGCGAAGTCACAGCAAACCACAGTATATTTAATCTTTCATAATTATAATACAATACCAGAAGTAACGCCAAAAATATCGTCAGAAACGCCGTATTCGGTTCCCCCATTGCAAATCCGTAAACATGCTGTTCCACATAGCCCGAATCAAGTTTAGTCTGTTCTCCGATATTAAAAATTCCAATCAAAGAACCTCCCACCAGTATCACTGCTGCCACACAACGGATCCACACTGCGATCTGTGCAATCACAGAAAAACGACAGTTCTTCATCGCTGCCACCGTCATGATCGACAGCAGCCACATGTTCTGTCTTGTGATCACGGAAAGCATCACTCCGATTCCCATCATACCTGCGATCCAGAATACTTCCCGCATGGTATATGTCGTAAATATCATTTTGATGCCCCAGAACAAGATCGCTGTATAAAAAAAATATTTATAGATATTGTCACCATGATCGTAGGAAAATGCTTTCATCAGTATGTTGATTGCAAAATAGGCATAAAAAGAGACAACTCCAATTTTTTTTACGTCAGCATTTTTAAAAAATGTTCTTACCGTATTCATTTGCTATCCCTCTATATTCCTCTCTTTTTGCCAGACACACATATTCCTGCATAAATTGCCACTTCTATTAGGATTCCGAAAAATATCCCCGCCACTGCTGCTTTTGCAATTTCCTGTTTAAATTCCTGTATAGTAGGCGCATAAGCAAGATATCTCTGCTGAACATCTGCCACATATGGCGCATCTAATACATGTACTCCGTTTTTACCAATACTCTCCTGTACCGTATCTTCTATTGCCTCTAACAGATATCCGGCAAATTCCAGGGCATCACTTTCATTTTCCAATGAAAATGTTCCATAGGTTCTTGGGTATTTCACATGCACTGTGATCACAGCCGAAGAAGTATTCTGCTCTAAATCAAACATATCCTGATATGCCAGATATTCCATATCATATCCGCTTAACTGTTTCATCTTCTCATAGGTACTGCGGCTGCCTGCCACTGTGATCACGGTTCCAACACGCTCTGCAGCACTCTCTGTACTGTATTCCTCCACAAATAAAGATGCCATAACACGGTAATCATCCTCATAATTTTTTTCAGAAATATAAGAACGGTTTGAATAATATTTATACCCACCCAAAAGCATTGCTCCTGCCAGTGCTCCAACAAGCATCAGCCACCATACTTTAAGGTTTCCCTTCAGTATCTCCCATACCGTATATTCTCTGTCCGTCTCAAATGTACTTTTATCCACTACAGCTTCTCCGTTTTCTTTCCATTCATTTGCTTCTGCCAAAATTCTGCTTTCTGACTACATATATTTTTCATTTTACCGCAAAACACATGATTTTAAAAGCCTAAAAACAATATAAAAAAATCCGTACTTCATTTCTGAAATACGGATTTTTTCAATCTGCTTATTCAATTACAAGATCAAGCCAGTCATCTACCGGAACAAATCCGACATAAGTCTTACCTGTATTGATCTTAATCTCATTACCTGCCGCATCATAATAACGTGTCGGGGAAGTCATTTTCTCTTTTTTCCATGTAACCGGAATTGCTTTTCCATTGGTCACATAATATCCTCCACCCTGACTGACACAGTCAAAGATCAGATAACCGTGTTCATCATACTGTGTATATCCGCAGCTCTGGATCAGAAGATTCTTAAAGCAAAGCTGTTTGTTGTCATTGCCCGGATCTACATGTGCTTTACCATACTCTGAATAATAATAGAGCTGGTCATCTGCATTGTACTCTAAATAAGAACCGTTATGAGGAAATGGAAGATCTACCAGATTTGCATCAATTGCATCAGACGCTGATGAAAGATCCACCGGATTACTCTCACTTGCGAACTGATAATGTGGGCCCTCATAATAGGAGGTATATTCTTTGGACACACCGCTGTTCTCAAAGTTCTTGTCCAGATCGCCCGGTAAGATATATTCGGTATACTCTCTTGATTTACCGTTATCCACACGGGAGAAAGTACCACTAAAATTATCCACACTCGGATCTGCCATATATTCATCAATATAGAAAGGACCTCCGTCATGACAGATGACTGCATTCCACTCAGATGCGATCAGTATATTCGTCGGGCGCACACTCCGGATGCTTCCTAACTGTTTGATATTCTCCCAGTCTTTGACAAGTACCATAAATCTGGTGATCCTGCCGTTTAATGTACTGTTCATCATCTCATAGACAACATCTGCCTGGGATAATCCATAATGTGGCAATGCAATAGACTCATTATCCACCATGACTGCAATCGGTCTCTGATTTTTAAGACTCTCATCGATCAGTTCGTTCGTCAGCTCGCTGCGATACATCCCCTCTGGAAGCACTTCCTCACTTTCAGTCTCAGTCTCCTCTGTTCCTGCTTCTGTCATGGCAACCTCTGTCGAATCAGCCGCCGTCTCGTCTGTTTTTTTGTCGCCGCATGCTGCCATGGATGCCGCCATTGCAAGCGCAGTCAGCATTAAAATTGCTCTTTTCTTCAAACTAAATACCTCTCAACGTAATTATTTTGTGCTCTTTTGCACCGTTTCTGTTATTATACCACTTTTTATGACTTTTTTACCATCTTATTTTCACGTTTTAAGAAAACCTTAAGGTAAAAAGCTGTAATTCATAAATTACTTCTTTTTCCACTTTGCATACAGTGTCTTATTTCCGCTACTTCCTTTATTGATGACAGTAACTTTCTTTTTAAATTTCTTATCTAAATACCATCCCTTAAATACATACCCTTTTCTTGTCGGATTTTTCAGTTTGATCGTCGAGGTCTTGTATGTATATGCAGTCGGATTCTTCTTCGCATTTTTTCCACCGTTTAGCTTATAGGTGATCTTATATTTTGTGAGTTTCCACTGTGCGTACAGGGTAATGTTCTTTGTGAGCTTGATCTTCTGTTTATTTTTATAAGACTTTCCTTTTCCGTTCGCCTTGGTCTTCCAGCCCGCAAACGTGTAATATTTTTTTGAAAACTTATTTTTTGAGATCGCGGTGGAAACACCTTTTGCCATGCTCTGCTTGCTCATGCTTCCCTTGCCGCCATTGCTCTTGAATGTGATCTTATAAGTTGTCAGCTTTGCGAGTTTCTTCGATGAAACACTGCTGTCCGCATATTTATTGCAGACTGCAACTGCCTTCACCGTCTTACCAGGGGAAACTGTAAATGCTCCCGTATAACGTGTGCCCTTTGAATATGCCGCATTTGGCTCACTTCCGTCTGTGGTATAATAAATAACTGCCCCAGATGTTTTCGATGTTATTTTTACTTTATAGGAGGTACCGCTTACCGACGCTGAAATAACTGGCTTTGCTACTGTCTGAGTGATTGTGGCAATCGTTCCTGGTGCTGTGGATGTCGCCCCGGAGTCGATCGTACATGCCGGCAGGTACCCCTCCCAGATATCTTCTTCCGCATGGAAAACATAGGAACTATAATTTACTGTATCATAATAATTATCGCTTCTTTCAAAATAACCATAGTAAATGGTTCCGTCCGCATCATCCCATGTACAGTCTACATTGTACCAGGAATCGTTAAGGCGCACTTTATTCCACTCGTGATAGTAACTTGTTACTGCTACGGCATCGATTCCTGAGCCATTGCACATCATCTCAAATGCCTGTGAATATCCCGCACATACCGTCAGATCTGTGCAAAATACACTGTAGGCAGACTGGGAATATGCCGTATCCTCATCTTTAAAATTATTATCATATAAGGTCTGGTTATATTCCACTTTATCAATGATCAGATCATGGATCATTTTTACCTTTTTCTCATCTGTTGAACATGCATCGATCTTCTTCTGCCAGGATGAAACCTGACTCTGCACTTTTTTTGTTGCAGCTGCACGTGCGGAACCATTTGCAAATGCAGGATAAACACAGCCTGCAATACCATAAGTTCCATTTTTTAAGTATGCACTCTTTAAGAAATAGTACTGTGGATTTGAATAACGGAAGATCTGATATACCTCCTCCATCTGCGATAATGACAGCGAACTGCTGCCTACTATATCAATATAATAGTAAGTTGTCCCACTGATATTGTATTTTGCTGCATCTGCCTGTGTTGTCATATACTTTAAACAAACTTTATTCAAAGCATCCCAGTATGCCTTTTCCTTACTGCTTAACTGATTATAAAAATAATAACTTCCATATTTTTCCCAGGTACTGTTATAATATGCAGATGATTTTAAAATATTTTCTGCTTCTTCCTCTTCCGCAGTTTCGCGATCCAGTGTGATTTCACCAACTGCTTCAAACGGCAGAAGACCCGTCGGCATCTCCGAAAGTGTGGCTGATCTTGCTTCATTCTCTCCTGTTGTCTGCACATCCACCGTTTCTTCGGTTTCAGCAATTACTTCGACTGTCTGTGTCTCTGCTGCTTCTTCGGTTTCGGATGTTTCTTCAACCATCTGTGTTTCCGGTATTTCTTTCCCCTCTGTCGTCTGTATTTCTTCCGTTTCAGAGGTTTCTGTTTCGACTGTTACTCCCGGTGTTTCATTCTCAAGCAAAGCCTCGGCAGCACTTTTCTCCGTTTCTTCCTGCGTTACCTCTGCTGCGTAAGCACTCCCCATGTCTGCCGGTGCAAGCACAGTCCCCACAGAGACTAAGGCAGCCATAAACATTGCCAATACTCTTTTTTTCATACCTGACCTCCTGTTTCGTTTATACCTTATTTAACCTTTTCCATATCCTCACGGTTCGTATCCGAAACGATATAGTGCGGTCTTTTTTTGACTTCCAGATATGTCTTTGCGATATACTGTCCCATAATCCCCATACAGAATAACTGTATGCCGCCGATCAACGTGATAATACATACCGTTGACGCCCAGCCATCCACCGGATCTCCAAAGACCAGTTTTCGGATAACGATAAACACAACTGCTACAAACGATACAAATGTCATAAACATTCCGAACCAGGATGCTATGGAAAGCGGAGCCTGTGAAAAATTAATCACACCATCGATCGCATATTTAAATAACTTCCAGAAACTCCATTTTGTTTCTCCGGCAACGCGATTGACATTTTCATATGGAAGCCAGTATGTCTTAAACCCTATCCACCCGAAAATACCTTTCGAAAAACGGTTATACTCTCCCATCTCAACGATCGCATCAACCATGCTGCGTTTCATCAGCCGGAAATCTCTCGCACCATCTACAATGTCTGCATCTGAGATCTTATTGATCAGACTGTAAAATCTTCTTGCAAACCAGCTTCTGATCACCGGCTCTCCTTTTCTTGTTGCACGGCGTGTTGCCACACTGTCATATTCCTGATTCTCCAAAATATCGAGCATCTGCGGCAATAATGCCGGTGGATCCTGCATATCTGCATCCATTACTGCTGCATAATCACCGGTCACATTACAAAATCCGGCATACATTGCAGCTTCCTTGCCAAAATTTCTGGAAAATCCGATATAAGTCACATGATCATCTTCTTTTGCGAACTCTTTCAAAAGCCCCAGTGTACCATCCTTTGATCCATCATTGACAAAAATCATCTCATAATCACAGTCCATGGACTGCATCACTTTTTTTGTTTCCCGATAAAAAATCGGTAACGCTTCCTGCTCATTATAGCACGGAATAATCAATGAAATTTTCATATGTTTCTCTATTCTCCCTTTTCCTCATTCTTATCTTGTTTGATCCATGTTCGTTCGCTGATGATATAACGTGGTCTCGCCTTGACTTCCATATAGATTTTTCCAATATATTCACCCAGCACGCCAAGACAGACGAGCTGTACACCTCCCATAAAACAGATCACACAGATCGTACTTGCCCATCCGGTCACAGTTCTGCCGCAGATCTGTGTAATGACCGCCCACAAAACGCCAATAAAACTTAATACAGATACTCCGATACCAATACCAGAAATAAGACGCAGCGGTTTTACACTTAAACTTGTGATTCCATCAATCGCGAGATTGACCATCTTTGCAAGTGGGTAATGTGATCTGCCCGCAATCCGCGCGTGCCTCTCATAAAAAACACTTGTGCTCTTAAATCCAACCAGAGGGATCATTCCCCGTAAAAACAGATTTACCTCCTTAAATCCGGCAAATTCTTTTAAAACCCTCGCCGAAACCAGGCGGTAATCCGCATGATTGTAAATGGTCTCCACACCCATCCATATTAAAATTTTATAAAATGCCTGTGCCGTAAGCCTCTTGAAGAAAGTATCCGTATCGCGCTTACTTCTGACTCCATAAACCACTTCTGCACCATCATAATAAGCATCTACCATTGCTTCCATTGTCGCAATATCATCCTGTCCATCACAGTCAATTGAGATTGTGATGTCAGCGACATCTTTTGCCTCCATCAGTCCCGCAAGAACCGCATTCTGATGTCCCCTGTTGCGGCTCTGGCTTATTCCGATAAAATAAGGATTTTCTCTGGCAAGTTTCTCTATGATCTCCCATGTGCGATCCCTGCTCCCGTCATTCACAAAAAGGATACGGCTCTTTTGACTTATCTTTTCCTTCTTAATCAACAACAATAATTCCTCTAAAAAAAGACCGGAAGTTACCGGTAAAACTTCTTCTTCATTATAGCACGGAATTACAATATATAAGATTGCCTTCATTGACATTCTCCCTTTTTCTCTGCACAGACATACCCTTCGATTCTGCTCCTTACCCGGATATACCTTTTTATTTCCGGAAAACCCACAATTTACTGATCACATAATTCAATATGATTACAATAATCTGTGCCGCTATCTTAACTGCCATACTTCCAAATCCAAGCTCTGTGATAAACACAAAAAGTATCACTTCTTCCACAAGCAGCGTTGCAACACGTCCGCCAAAAAAGTTCATCATCTGTACGAGAAATTCCTTTGTACCGTTGGTTTTTCCGTCAAATACCCAGATCCTGTTTGTAAAAAAAGCAAATAAAACTGCTAAGATCCATGAAAAAATATTGGCGATAAGCTCATTCATTCCAAGTGAAACATTAAAAAAGGCATATGTGACAACGCTTATCACAAATGTCAGTCCACCGAAAAATAAATATAATAGCATTTCCTTATGTTTTTTATAAAATGGTTCAAAAATATTTAAAACAGGCAGATGCATCAGCCGGTCAAATATATCCTGTTTCTTTGTATCCATATATTCCTCCGTTCTTTCGTGCAACTCTATCATAACTTTTTAATTATAGAGTATTCATGGTCTGCTGTCAACGAACCTGAATCATTTGCAGGTTTCCGATTTTCTCAGAATTTTCCATCATATTTTTCCTCTCTTTGTAAATAATAGAATTAGGACATACAGTAATTCTTACTTGTAAATCCTAATACCAAACAGTAACTATTCTAAATAGTTACAACAAATAACAGACTAATTTACGGAGGTGAAATCCATGAGTGGATCTAACAATTCTGGTTCTAACACCAGCAAAATGGCTGTACCACAGGCAAAAGAAGCTATGAACCGTTTTAAACAGGAAGTAGCAAGCGAGATCGGTGTGCCGTTAAAAGAAGGTTACAACGGTGACCTTACTTCTGCACAGGCAGGAAGCATCGGCGGCGAGATGGTCAAAAAAATGATCATGAAACAGGAAGAGCAGATGTCAGGCAAGTAAAAAAACAACTTGCCGGAAGTAAAAAAGCCTCCACATCCATGGCGTGATGTGGAGACTTTTTCTATTTATTCACGATGATCTGTTCTGTGCCTGATGCCTGCGATCCGTTATTTTTCATTTGCACGGTACACAAGCCCCTGACGGACATGCTCTACCGTTTCATCATCGGTAAAGTAACGCACGATCTCAAATGCAAATGGAATCGCTGTTCCCATGCCGCGGCTTGTGATGATGTTGCCGTCTACTACGACCTCGTCCTCGCTGGTTGTCGCACCGGTTAATTTTTCTTCAAATCCAGGATGACAGGTTGCATGCTTTCCTTCTAACAGCCCTGCTGCACCTAATACACTCGGAGCTGCACAGATCGCAGCAACTAACTTTCCTTCATCTGCAAACTTACGGATCACGGCATTGACAGTTTCATTTTCCAGCAGATGTATAGTTCCCGGCATGCCACCCGGAAGCACGATGCCATCTAAATCCTCATATCCTGTTTCTTCTGCAAGTACATCTGCTAAAAAAGTAACTCCGTGGGAGCTTGTTACTTCTTTTTTCCCGGTGACAGAGATCATAACGATCTCCATTTTTGCACGACGCACAATATCAACTACGGTAAGTCCTTCAATTTCCTCACAGCCGTCTGCCATGAAAATTCCAATTTTACTCATAAATATTGCCTGCCTTTCTTTTATGTACGGTATCACATTCAGCTTAATAATTTAAATAAAGTATAACAAACTGTTTTTTTGCGGTCAATGGCTACCTGTTTTCTGCATGTATGCTCTTATTTATCTATAGTAATTAATTCCTTCAAATTATCTGGAAACTCCTTATGCATATCTTTTAAAAGTCCCTCCTTTTATCTCTGCTGTAACCATTCCGTACTTTTCCTGTGACTTACTTTTTTGTAATACTAATACTATCTTATATTTTCGTTTCATAAACTCATCTATATTTTTAGGAATTACCAATTAATTTAGAGTACTCATATGCAGCTCTATAAATTGCATCCAATAGTTCACTATCAGAAAGTCTTGAATTAACTGTCATTTTTCTCCTACGTAAAAAGGTCCTGCTTACGCAAGACCTTTATCTTTGTTAATACTGCTACTGGTTTATTTAGGTGTGTGCCACCCGAAAGCCTTCCACTTTCATGCAAAATCAACTATTATATTTGTAAATATTTTTCTTTGTCTCTTTGTAACCTCTATCGAAATCTTCTTTTTTCTTACCTGCACAACTGGTATAATAATATACAGCGATGTTGTTTTCCTACATCCCTTTAAAATCATTTCACAAATAACAAAAAGGAGTTCTCTACCATGGAAATCGAACGCAAATATTTAATAAAAACATTACCGGAGCATTTAGAACAGTACCCCTGCAAAGTGATCGAACAGGGTTACTTAAATACCAACCCGGTCGTGCGTATCCGCCGTTCCAATGACGATTATATTCTAACCTACAAAGGCAAAGGAATGATGGTGCGCGAAGAATATAATCTGCCTTTGAATGAGGAAGCATTTCTTCATCTGAAAGAAAAGATTGATGGCAGGCTGATCAAAAAGCGCCGCTATCTGATCCCGCTTGCACCAAAATACACGATCGAACTGGATGTATTTGAAGGAGATTTAGCCCCACTGCTGCTCGCAGAAGTAGAGTTTGAGACTGAAGAAGAAGCAAACAGCTTCACTCCCCCGGAATGGTTTGGGGAAGATGTAACATTCTCCGACAAATATCATAACAGCCAGTTAAGCAGACTTTCCTAACACTTCGTTATCTGCATTTAAAATGGGCGTGGTAAAACAGCCACACCCATTTTTACTTTTTATATTTTTTTGCTGTCTTTGAGCAGTCTGTACAACGTCGGTGTAAAATGAAACTCCTCCATCATATTTTCCACTTCTGTGAGATAATTTTGTTTTACCGCACGCGGCACAACTTTCTTCTGTACTGCACGGATCAGGATATTCTTTGGCGTATGCGCAAAATCGACAAACTCTAAAAGCTGTGTTTTGTATCCGCATGCCTCTAACAGGTTTGCACGGATCGCATCGGTTGCAAGCGCTGAGAAACGCTCTTTAATGATGCCGTAACGTGTCAGCAGTGAGAACTGGTCTGTCTTTATCTGTCCGTTTAACTCATGCTGGCAGCATGGCACGGAAAAAATCATCTTTGCATTCCACTGCACGGCATTGTAAAGCGCATAATCTGTCGCTGTATCACAGGCATGCAATGTTACGACCATGTCTACCGGAAATGGTGTCTGATAGCCGTTAATATCACCTAATTCAAAATGCAGATTCTGATAGCCGTATTTTTCTGCTGCAAGGTTACAGTTTTTAATAACCTCATCTTTCAGATCAAGTCCAATGATCTGTACATTCATTTTTTTTACTTCTGAAAAATAATAATATAAAATAAATGTCAGATAAGACTTACCACACCCAAAATCAATGATATTTAAGTGGTCATACGGATAATCACGCACTCCGTCCTCGATGATCTCAAGGAAACGATTGATCTGACGAAACTTATCGTACATGGTACGGACTACTTTTCCCTCTGCCGTAAAAACTCCCATATCAACCAGCGGCGGAATCACGGTTCCCTCTTCCAAAAGATATTTCTTTTTGCGGTTATGGAATTCCTGCGCTTTTGCGGCGCCCTCTGCCTGCTTCTTACAGCGGTAAGTCACTTTTCCTTTTTTCGAGATCAAAAGCATATATTCACTGTTGCCATCCCAGGCATTTAACTGTAAAAATTCACTGCCAACACGCTCTGACAAATAGCTCAAAAGTCTATCCGGCTCTATTTTTTCATGAAAAACCTGTTTCTGCGTATAGGCTGCTGCCTGATAACCGGACGATTTTTTTTCGATCTCGATCTTACGATATTTTGCAGCTTTGTCAGAGGGTTTGCTGACGATCATCTTGTAAACCTCCTGCTGCGTGATCTGTTGTAATTTTGATTTTAATTCTTCTGAAACCATGTAATCTCCATATTTCATGCGTATTGTTAATTCTCTGTCCTGCCGCTCCTGCCTGATTTCAGGATCCACACATGAATCATCTAAGCCGTGTGCTCTCAAAACGCTGTCTGGTGCGGATACACTGTTTGAGCTGCTCATAACGGTCATCGAGATCTCCTTCCGGGATCACAACGTCTAAAACAACTGCCATATTGTTGATCATTTTATCTGTAATAATATCGCGCATGGATGTCAGGATATTATACTTTTCCTCAAAGGAATCCGCATCTAAAAACTCCATAAGTTTCGGTTCTACCTGCTCTTCTGTATCAGACGGAACACTTTTATTTTCCCGCGTGCCGGTATCTCCACTCTGATCCTGCACATCCTCTTTTTTCTCCCGCTCCACCAGCTCAAACCGGTATTTCTGCGTAACCTCCGGATATTTTTCGTGATCCACTTCACTGGTAAACATGGAGAGCGGTCTTGCGTACACGCCAAAATCTCCATATAACGCCTGGTAAATGACCAGTTTTTCTCCTGTTTCAGAATGTGTCGCAATCGTTACGATCTGATATAATTTATTTTTAAAATGGCGGTAGATCTCGCCACTTACCGGTATTCTTTCTGCCATACTGTTGCTGTCCTTTCTTTCACCTTATGCCGTATGTACTTCTGTCAATCCCGCAATTTCGTCCGGCAGCTCAAAACGGTTTAACATCTCCACTCCTTCTGCCACAAAATCGCGTTCAAAACTCAGATTCGCCTGATATCCCATGATCATCAGATCATTGACCTGATCCATCAGGGAACATTCTTCCTCACACTCCCCATGTACCTTTTTCGGCGGTTCCCCTGTTTTTTCATAAAACTGTTCCCGCAGTTCGTCCGTCTGATTTTCATTGACGTTTAAATCTGCACGGCTTAAAATAGTATCTTTCCCGGGATTTGAAACAGGGCGCGCTGCCTGCGTGGACTTTGCCGGATTCGATGCAACCGTGCCATACTTCTGCTGCAGTCTCTGTTTTAATTCCTGCTGTCTTGCAGATAATTCTCTCTGCATCGCATTTGCCGCATCCGCAATAATATCCGGTCTTCCTGCATGACCACCATAAGAAACCTGTGTCTGTGGTACATTTTTTCTTCCTCCGCCAGGCTGATTCGGCACAGCCGCTTTCTTTTGCACTCCTTCTTTTTTCTTTTTATCACTGTAAATCCCTGCTGCAATGCCAATAATTATCACAATCAGACCAAACAAATCATCCATAACTTTTCATGCTCCTCTCCTCTTTAACTTCGTAAAAATGTTATATATACAAAGTTCACTATTCGTATTATAATATTTTAATATACGTTTCTCAACAAAATTTTACTCTTTGGAGGATATATGTTACCAAAAAAAATAAAGCGTCTCTCTGGCATGCAGTTGATCGCACTTGGTTTTCTTCTGCTTATCTTAGGCGGAACATGTCTTTTGATGCTTCCCTGCTCTTCCCGCACCGGTGAAATTACCCCTTTTATCACAGCACTTTTTACAGCAACAAGTGCCACCTGCGTCACCGGTCTTATTTTAGTCGATACCTATACCCACTGGTCCATCTTCGGGCAGCTTGTACTGCTGCTTTTAATTCAGATCGGCGGACTTGGCTTTATTACCATCGGCACTGCCGTCTCCTTAGTTTTGCGCCGGAAGATCGGTTTGAAAGAACGTGGCTGGATCAAGGAAAGTTTTAATGTTCTGGATATCGGCGGCGCAGTGCGCCTGATCAAACGCGTACTAAAAGGTACTGTATTATTCGAAGGAATCGGTGCACTGCTGTTATTTACCCGCTTTTATCCTAAAATGGGATTTTCGAATGGACTTTATTACAGCATTTTCCATTCCATATCAGCCTTTTGTAATGCCGGATTTGATATCATGGGAAAATATAAGCCGTATTCTTCTTTTACTGCCTATTATGACGATCCTGTGGTCAGCTTTACGCTGTGCGCCTTAATCCTGATTGGCGGGATTGGATTTATTGTATGGAGTGACATCATTGATCATAAATGGCATTTTAAGAAATATGCCCTGCAGACCAAAATGGTCTTAAGTTTTTCAGCAGTTCTGGTTTTTGGCGGTGCGCTGCTGTTCTATTTGTTAGAACGCAATAACCTATATGCCGATATGAGCACGAAAGGCATCATCTGCAGTTCTTTTTTCAGCGTGATCACGCCTAGAACTGCCGGTTTTAATACACTTGATATCGGCTCACTCACAGAAGGAGGCAAACTCCTTACCATCATCCTGATGTTTATCGGCGGGGGTTCCGGTTCCACAGCGGGCGGCGTCAAAATGGCAACCATTTTCGTTTTACTGTTACATTTGCGCTCTACCCTCCTTCGGACAACCGGAACTAATATTTTTGGCCGCAGGATCGAAGATGATACGATCACAAAAGCATCCGCCCTGCTTTGTACCTATCTGTTTGCCGGACTTGCCGCAACGCTCGCAATCTGCGGCATGCAGGGTTTCTCTGTCGGTGACACGCTTTTTGAAGTCATATCCGCAATCTGTACTGCGGGAATGACAGCCGGACTGACCAGTCAGCTTAATTTTATTTCACGACTTATTATCATTTTTCTGATGTATATCGGTCGCCTTGGAAGTCTTTCCTTTGCACTTTCTTTTACCGACCATAAAAAACTAACACATATCATGCAGCCGGTAGAACGCATCAACATCGGCTGAGAAAGGAATTTACTTATGAAATCAATTTTAATTATCGGACTCGGACGTTTCGGCACCCATTTATGTCAGGATCTCGCCAGACTAGACAATGAGATCATGATCGTTGACAAAGACGAAGCAAGCTTAGAAGACCTTCTTCCCCTTGTGGTCAGCGCTAAGATTGGCGACTGTACCAACGAAAAAGTCTTAAAAAGTCTTGGTGTCGGAAACTTTGATTACTGTTTTGTCTGTATTGGTGAAAATTTTCAGAGCAGTCTTGAGATTACAAGCCAGTTAAAAGATCTTGGGGCAAAATATGTTGTCAGCAAGGCCAACCGTGATATCCACGCAAAGTTCCTGCTGCGCAACGGTGCGGATGAAGTGATTTATCCAGACCGTGATATTGCAGAAAAAGTCGCGGTTCGTTTTTCTGCAAATCAGGTCTTTGACTATGTGGAACTCGGAAATAATTTTTCCATTTATGAAATTGCCCCTCTGCCGGAGTGGATCGGTCATTCGATCAGGGACGTCAATGTCCGCGTCAAATATAATGCAAATATCATCGGCATCAAAGCTGAAAACGGCATGGAACTGATGCCAAATGCAGAGTATGTGTTCCGTAAAGAAGAACATCTGATGATCATCGGGCATCAGCGGGATATGGAAAAGATTTTGAAGAAATTATAAGTGCATTTCTTTTTCATAAATGTCTGCTGCCTCTTCTAACAGTTTCCGGATTTCAAGATGCTGCGGGCACTGTGCCTCGCATTTTCCACATTTGATGCAGTCTCCGGCTTTACCGCTTCCGTCGATCTGCCAGCGGTAAGACCCCCGTGCCGCATCCGTCACTCCAAACTGTACGCCCATGTTGTAGACTCCAAAAATATCCGGGATACGGATCTTTTTCGGACATCCCTCCACACAGTAACGGCAGTTGGTACAAGGAATCGTTGGAAGTTTTTCGAGTTCTTCCACCACCTTTCCGATTGCCTGCTGCTCTTTATCCGTGAGCGGCTGAAAATCTTTCATATAGGCCGTATTGTCCTGCAACTGCTTTAGATCCGACATTCCGCTTAACACCAAAATTACATTCGACAGTGATGCCGCATACCGGATCGCATAAGATGCATAGGAAGCATTTTCATCCAGCGCACTTAAGATCCTCGCCGGCTCTCCGACCATATTTGCTAACGTACCGCCCTTGACAGGCTCCATCACGATCACAGGTACTCCATGCTTTTCTGCCACCTCATAACATTTGCGTGACTGCACGTTTTCAGATTCCCAGTCATAATAATTGATCTGAAGCTGCACAAACTCCATCTCCGGATGATTTGTCAGGATCTCATCCAACACATCTGCCTTATCGTGGAAAGAAAAACCGATATGCCGGATCTTTCCCTCCTCTTTCATGTTCTGTACAAACTGAAATCCGCCTAAGTTCTCTGCCTCTTTTACCCTGTCTTTATTCATTGCATGTAAAAGATAAAAGTCAAAATACTCTACCTGGCATTTTTTTAGCTGTTCCTCGAAATACTTTCCATAGTCAGTGTACTCTTTGACCAGCCATACCGGCATCTTGCTCGCAAGGAAAAAACGATCCCTCGCATACCGTTGTACCAGACAGCGTCCGACTGCTTCCTCGGATCTGCCATTGTGATATGGATATGCGGTGTCAAAGTACTTAAATCCCTGTTCGAGGTAGGAATCGATCATCTCGCAGAACGCTGCGTCGTTGATATTTTCTGTGCTGCCGTCGGTTACCGGGAGACGCATGCAGCCGAATCCCAGTTTCTTTGGCATTTCTTTAGTTAACTCGCTCATTTGTGTGTGCCCCTTTCTTTTGGGTTGTTATAATAAAACATAAAGTCTTGGGCGAAACTCTTCTGCAGGTTGTGGTGGTCGTTGTGTGGCGGGCACCTGTTTAACGAAGGCACGCTCTCGCTGCGTGTCGCTCGTAGCGGATACTAAGCGACCAAAATACGGTCGCTAAGTACCGACGGCTCCCCAGCACCTTCTTATAAACAGGTGCCCGCCGCACAACTACGCTACGTTCTTGAGAGTTTCGCGTTGGCAAACCTTTCTTTTTATTATAACAACCTAAAGGAAAGCTGTATAGTATTCTTTTTCATGCAGGTACATAGGCGATCGGCACACCGCTCCAGCCGGCAACCCCAGCCACCCCACTCCAACAAAAAAAGCAGAGCCCCCCATGCCCTGCTTTTTCATTTCCGCACCCTAACTCTGGTACACCTCAATAAAGTTCTTCACAACCTCCACCAGCTTTTCATATCCCATGGAAGTCGTATCCAGACAGAAATCATAGTTTCTGGCATCATACCAGTCATTCCCGGTATAATATTTATAATAATCCGCACGGTGCTTATCGATCTTTTCGATCTTCTTCTCCGCATCCCGCTCGGTGATTCCGTCATGCTCCATTACACGGACGATACAATCTTTCTTCGGTGCAAAGAAAAACAGGCGGAGCACATTCGGATCATCCTTTAACACATAATCCGCACATCTTCCGATAATGATACAGGACTCTTCCTCTGCAAGCTCACGGATCACTTTTGCCTGATAATTAAACAGATTGTCATCCGATACAAAATCTGCGCTCTCCGGCGGAATCACACCGCCCTTATACGGATTTTTGCGTGCAATACGAAACAAAGGTGATTTCTTTAATTTTTCATCGGTCTGTCCGAAAAGCGCCTCATTGATGCCGCTGTCATCGGATGCCATTCTTAAAATCTCTCTGTCGTAGCAATTAATTCCAAGTTCTTCTGCGAGCAGCTTACCCAGCGTACGTCCGCCGCTGCCGTAACTTCTTGCGATTGTAATCACTGTTTTTTTCATTGCTGCATCCCCCTATTCTCCAAGATATGCTTTCTTGATCGATTCGTTATTCATCATTTCCTTTGCATCACCGGAGAGAACGATATTGCCGGTCTCCAGTACATATGCACGGTCAGCAATGGATAACGCTTTCTTTGCATTCTGCTCTACTAAAAGAACCGTTGTTCCGCCGGCAGAAATATCACGGATAATGTGGAAAATCTCCTCCACGAGGATCGGAGAAAGTCCCATAGACGGCTCATCCATCAGGATGATTTTCGGCTTTGACATCAGCGCACGCCCCATGGCAAGCATCTGCTGCTCACCACCGCTTAAGGTTCCTGCAAGCTGGTTTTTACGTTCTTCGAGACGTGGAAAACTCTCATATACTTTCGCTAAAGTCTCTGCGATCTCCTGTTTATCTTTTCTGGTGTATGCACCCAGTTTTAAGTTCTCATATACGGATAACTCTGCAAATACACGACGTCCCTCCGGCACATGCGCCATTCCCATGGATACGATTTTGTGTCCCGGAATCTTTGAGATATCACATCCCTCAAAAATGATCTCACCTGCTGCCGGGCTTAACATACCTGTAATCGTCTGTAATGTTGTTGTCTTTCCGGCACCGTTTGCACCGATCAGCGCAATGACTTCACCCTCATTGACCTCAAAGGAGATTCCCTTGATTGCCTGGATCACGCCATAGTATACTTCCAGATTTTTTACTTCAAGCATTGCCATAACTTAAAATCTCCTTTCCTATTCTCCAAGATATGCCTTGATGACCTGCGGATCATTCAATACTTCCGTCGTTTTACCCTCTGCTAAAACCTGTCCGAAGTTTAATACAGTAAGTTTCTCACAGATACCGGATACCAGTTTCATATCATGCTCGATCAAAAGCACTGTCATATCAAATTCATCCCTTACAAAATGAATTGTCTCCATCAGCTCTTTTGTCTCGTTCGGGTTCATACCGGCAGCCGGCTCATCTAAAAGCAGAAGTTTTGGATTCGTTGCAAGTGCTCTTGCGATCTCAAGTTTTCTCTGTTTACCATAAGGGAGATTGGACGCAAGAAAATCTGCTTCTTTTTCAAGATCAAATACTTTTAAAAGTTCCATTGCTTTCTCATTCATCTCTTTTTCTGCCTGATGGTATTTTGGCAGACGTAAGATTCCTGTCAGCGTAGAATATGTGATCTGATTATGCAGACCGATCTTTACATTATCAAGCACTGACTGGTCTTTAAACAGACGGATATTCTGGAATGTACGGGCGATTCCTGCTTTATTGATATCGATGGTCTTTTTCCCTGTGATATCCACTCCGTCTAATGTGATAGATCCGTCATTTGGTGTATACACACCGGTTAACATATTAAATACAGTTGTCTTTCCGGCACCGTTCGGCCCGATCAGTCCGTATAACTGTCCTTTTTCGATTGAAATATGAAATCCGTCTACTGCACGCAGACCGCCAAAGGAGATACCAAGATTTTTTACTTCCAATAAACTCATGTTACTGTACTCCTTTCTTTGTGTTCTTTTTCAGTTTCGCTGCCATACGCTGTCTGAATTCGATACATTTTGGTGCCCAGTTAAAGAGCATCATTGCGATCAGCACGATGGAATAGATCAGCATACGGTAATCAGAAAGTCCACGCAGTACCTCCGGCAATAACGTAAGGATCACAGCCGCAATGATAGAACCGCGGAAACTTCCCATACCACCTAATACAACAAATACAAGGATCATGATCGACATGTTGTAACCAAAGTTTGCAGGTGTTGCTGTAACGGTTGACAGGTTGTGTGCATATAAAACACCGCCGGCTCCTGCGATCGCTGCGGAGATCGTAAATGCCATCAGTTTAAATTTTGTAATGTTGATACCAACTGACTCAGCCGCGATACGGTTATCACGGATTGCCATGATCGCACGTCCGCTTCTGGAATTTACCAGATGATATACGATAAACAGACAGATCAGGATCATGATCACACCCGCTGTAAAACTGGATAAATGAGGAATCTTTGCAATACCTTTTGCACCGTTTATAAGCCATTCTCCCTCATCCGAAAGTTTGATCGCATTTCCGTTTGAAATTGCAAAATGAAAACCGTCCGTATCTTTCGCTATGTAAAGTACGTTGATCACGTTTTTAATGATCTCACCAAATGCAAGTGTTACGATAGCAAGGTAATCACCTCTTAAACGCAATACCGGGATACCGATGAGGAATCCGAAAAATGCAGCCACTGCTGTTCCTATGATCAAAACGACAATAAACAGAATGATCTGATTTGGGATTACATTCTGTAAAAGTTTTGTTGCAAATGCACTTGAAAATGCACCGACACACATAAATCCTGCATGTCCGATACTGAGTTCCCCTAAATACCCCACGCACAGATTTAATCCGATCGCAACAATGGAATAAGTGCACATCGGCACTAAAAGTCCCTGCATCAGGGAGGACAACACTCCGGCTGCAATCAGTATCTGGACGATGAGATAGGCCACAATTACCATCGCAAAGGTAATCAGATGGTCTAATGTACTTTTTTTCATTGATTTTACATTTAATTTTGACATATCATTACTCCAATCTGACCTTATACTTTTTCGTGGATCTGTTTTCCAAGAATACCGGTCGGTTTTACAAGCAGTACAATGATCAGTACTGCAAACACGATTGCATCTGACAACTGGGACGAAATATAAGCACGTCCTAAGATCTCAATGATACCAAGCAGGATACCACCAATCAGTGCTCCCGGAATGGAACCGATTCCTCCGAATACCGCTGCGGTAAATGCTTTGATACCAGGCATGGAACCTGTATAAGGAGTCAGTGTAGGGTATGCAGAGCAGAACAGCACACCTGCGATCGCTGCAAGTCCAGAACCGATTGCAAATGTCAGGGAAATGGTTGCGTTAACATTTACTCCCATCAGCTGTGCCGCATCTTTATCTTCCGAAACAGCAAGCATAGCCTGTCCGGCTTTTGTTTTTTTGATAAATAACATCAAACCTGCCATAATGATGACACATGCAAGAACCGTCACGATCGTGGTTCCTGAAATTGTAAGGCTGCCGCCTGCAAGTTTTAAAGATGGCAGTGTTACAACATTGGTAAAAGACTTTGTGTCCGCACCAAACAATAACAGTGCTGCATTCTGTAAAAAGTAGCTGACACCGATCGCTGTGATAAGTACGGCAAGCGGAGTAGCCCGGCGCAATGGCTTATAAGCAATTTTTTCAATGACGATACCAAGAACCGTACAAACAATAACGGATAAAACAACCGCTACAAGCGGCGGCCATCCCTGACCGTTCATGGCTAAAAACACCACGTAACAGCCGATCATGATAACATCTCCATGTGCAAAGTTCAACATCTTTGCGATACCGTATACCATGGTATATCCCAGTGCAATGATCGCATAGACGCTTCCAAGACTGATACCATTGATCAGGTAAGATAAGAAATTCATAACAATCCTCCATTCTTACTTTATAACGTTAATACATTGATTTTTTTATTATACCATTTGAAATACTTGTATACAATCTTTTTGTTTCAAAAAACGCCACAATGTGACGTTTAAAAATATTCTGTCATAAGTACAAAAGGGGCTGACTGCGACAACTTTGTCTGCAAACAACCCCTTTCTTTCCTTATAAAATAGCTATTTATTTTTTATTTCATTTACATTGCTGCGTAAGCACCATCTTTGATCACTACTGCCTTCGGAGCCTTGCTGACCTCTCCGGTTGCCTGCCATGTCATTCCATCTCCTGTCAATCCATCTACAGAGATAGATGTCATTGCTCCGGTTAATGCAGTGCCCAGATCAGAAACACTCATATCCGGTGTTGCACCTGCCTGCTCGATAGCTGCTTTGATAACATAGATTGCATCGTAAGCATCTGCTGCGAACTGGTTTGGAACATCGCCATATTTCTCTTTGTATGTGGAAACAAATGCTTTTGTTTTCTCATCATCTGCATCTGCAGCGAATGGAGTTAATAACATAACACCTTCCGCTAAAGATGTATCAAAGTTCTCAACACCAAGGATTCCGTCCATACCATCAACACCGAAGAAAGCCGGCTCATAACCCATACCGTTTGCCTGAGTTAAAATGATAGATGCCTCTGTATAGTAAATCGGTAAGAATACTAAGTCAGCGCCTGCAGACTGTGCTTTCTGAAGCTGTGTGGAAAAATCTGTCTTGGAATCTGCTGTAAACGCTTCCTCAGCTACAACCTCAAGTCCTTTGTTCTGTGCTTCTTCCACGAAAGTAGCTTCGATACCGGAAGAATATACACTCGAGCTGTCATAGATGACTGCCAGTTTTGTTCCTAAATTGTTCTCAGCAATGTACTGTGCAGAAGCTGTACCCTGGTTCGGGTCTGTAAAGCATGCCTGAAATACATTATCGTTTGTGATAACATCTGTGGATGATGCGGATGGTGTAATCTCAAACATACCATCTTCTGCTGTCTTGTCTGCAACTGCTACACAAGGTGTTGTTGTAACAGTTCCCATTAAGATCTGCATACCCCAGTCTTTTAATGAGTTATATGCATTGACGGATTTCTCTGCATCATTCTGATCATCCTCTGCTTTGAATGCAAGCTGATATCCGTTTGCACCGCCAGCTGCATTGATCTCATCCACTGCCATCTGTGCTGCGTTCATAACTGCGTTTCCGTAAATTGCTGCATCACCGGTTGTCGGTCCAATGCTTCCGATTTTAAATACAGAACCGTCTGCTGCACTGTCGTCTGCTGCACTGCTGTCCGTACCTGCAGATGCATTGCCTGTTAATGTGTTTCCTGCTGCATTGCCACCACAGCCTGCCAGACAACTTACTGCCAGCGCTGCTGTTAAAAACATACATACCGCTTTTTTCATAATATTTCCTCCTTCGATACTTCCGCATCTTATATTGTCCTGAAATTTCATACATTTGCGAAAGCTCTCAAACTTGTTGTTGCAATAATAGCAAAAATATACACTTTGCACAATATTCAGATTCACCTAAATTCTTGATGGATTTTAATCATAATTATACAAAGTGACGTTTTCCATAACTATTAGTTATGTATATTATGAACTGTACGAATAAAATCTGAAATTTCATCTTTTAACCCTGCGGATTCAATATGCTGTGCATAGCAGTCTGTAAAATTTTCTTTCAGATAATCTGCCAAAAACTGATTGCGCTGCCCATTCTCCATATCAGCAAGTGCTTCTTTATCTCCATGCTTCAGATAATACGCAAGTGCAAAAAAATCGGGTGCATCCCAGCCTGCTGCGTCCTTTAATACTGCCTGTATATTCTCCAGTTCACTACGCAGCATAAGTGTGCTGATCTTTGCATCCGGTGTACCAAATTCTGCCGATGCAGTTTTTAAACACTGTACCGTCGATCCATAATCCGGGTCATCCTCCCTGATAGAACACATATGATATACGTGATCCAGATCCACGATCAGGGAATCCAGGCTCTTTTTTGCATCACGTTCCGGTTCCTCTGTCATCTCATCCAGTAAAAGTTCAATCTTGCGCTGCGCACGCTCCAGATGTTCTCTTGATGTTTTATAGTCTGTCTGAAGTCTCTCCCCAAGTTCCTGTGCCTCTGTAATTATTTTTACCAGCTCACCTGCGGCTCCTTTTTCCATGCCGGTTCCAAGTAATTTACTCTTCCAGTCTTTTTCCCTGCTGCGCTGTTCCTTTTGTTTCCTTTTTTGCTCACTGTCCCCAAATAACATTTCACGCTCCTCCTTAACCCCGTACAATTTCCGACACACTGCCCTATATAGAATACTCTGCCGGAATTTTTCTAATGCTGACGTTTATCCATATCAATGCAGCAGAAAATAACCTGCCACCAGGATAATGCCAAGCACCAAAATAGCAACCGGTATAAACGTGATAAATGCCGCAATGATCATCGCAAGCATATCCCCCTTTTCTAATTCGGGGCGTTCCAGCTCCTCATACGGTTCTCCTGCATCTTTCCTGCGTTCTTCCTCCGCCGCATCACTGCTCTCATGCAGCTTCTTCATTGCTCCATCTATTTTTCTCTGAAATAACATATAATCTCCATTTCTACTAAAAGTACTTATTTGTAAAGATACTGCTGCAAAACAAATCACAGCCAGCCGCTTATAAAATAAGAGCCGGCTCTTACCAAAAAACACTATGTTTCCAGTTTAAGCCAGCTCTTATCATCTGTCAAATTGTATCTATTTTATTTTCTGCTGTTTACGCGGTCGGACAACATCTGCCGGTTTCGCACGCAATCAATATATTTATTTTTCTTCCGGCACGCCTAATTTATGATGACATGCTACAAAATGTCCCGGTTCTACCTCTTCGAACTGCGGAGTCACATTCTTACAGATCTCTGTGCAGTAACGACATCTCGTATGGAACTTACATCCCTTCGGCGGGTTGATCGGGCTTGGGATATCTCCCTCAAGAATGATCGTCTCTTTCCTGCCATCCACATCCGTTGTAGGGATCGCAGAAAGTAATGCCTCTGTATATGGGTGGTACGGATGTGCAAACAGATGCTCCGTATCAGAAAGCTCCATCATATTTCCCAGGTACATAACACCGATCCTGTCACTGATATATTTGATGACAGAAAGGTCGTGTGAAATAAACAGGTATGTTAAATTATTCTGCTCTTTTAAGTCTAACAGCAGGTTAATTATCTGTGACTGAATGGAAACATCCAGTGCAGATACTGCCTCATCACAGACAACAAACTTCGGATTTACTGCAAGTGAACGCGCAATACCGATTCGCTGTCTCTGTCCACCAGAAAACTGGTGCGGATAACGATGGATAAAATAAGAAGCAAGTCCACACTTCTCCATGATCTCCATGATGTAATCCTGCATCTTAGGATCACCTTTTTTGAAGATATTGTGAGCCATCAGTCCCTCTCCGATGATCTGACCTACCGTCATACGCGGATTTAAGGATGAATACGGATCCTGGAAAATAAGCTGAAGATCACGGCGTAAATAACGCATCTCTGCATCCGTTAAGTTTGCAAGATTGATACCGTCATCCTTCTGTGCCTCATATTTATCAAATGCTTCATCTTTTTTGCAGTTGTCACGGATCTTATCGATCTCTGCAAGCTCAGCCTGTACTTTTTTCTGAAGCTCTGGAATTTTTTTCTTTATTTCCTCTGCTTTTGCGGATTTTCCGTTTTTCTCAAAATCCTCTGCCTGTGCATTGATCTTACGGATCTCTTTCATGGCAAGATATTCTGCAAGATAATGACGGCCTGCCTCTGCAAGTGCAGACTCATCTAACGTATAGAGTCCGCCGATCAAAGCAGTGATATCCAAAAGATCGTTGTTTGCCTCACTCTCCATCTCAGCAAGATGCTGTCCGGCTGCCTTCTTGGCGATCTTTTCTTCCTCGCTGCCCTCTGGCATTTTAGCGTAGTCTGCCTCTAACTTTTTTACCTTGTCTAAAAGCTCCTCGCATTTTTTCTTCTTATCTGGAAGATTCTTAAAAATCTCCTCAACATATTTCAAGTCAAAATCTTCTACGGTACGTCCGTAATATACGGTACGTCCGCCAGTCTGACGGTAAAGCTGTAACAGTGTACGTCCGAATGTAGATTTTCCACATCCACTCTCACCAACCAGACCGAAAGTCTCGCCCTCATAAATATTTAAACTGATTCCATCATTTGCCTTTACAAATGACTGCGGTTTTCCCATCTTCTTTTTTCCGATCGGGAAATACTGTTTTAAATTCGAAACACGCAGTAATACCTTGTTCTCGTCACTCATTAGTTTCTTTCCCCTTTCTTCGGATAAAAGCAGCGTACCATATGTCCCGGTTCTACCTCGTTCAGTTCCGGTTCCATTTCACGGCACTTGTCTGTTGCATATTTGCAGCGCGGTGCAAATTTACATCCCTTCGGAAGATCTAGCGGATGCGGTACGGCACCCGGAATTGCCTCTAAACGGATTCCGGTCGGTGTATCAAGACGTGGGATAGAGTAAAGCAGTCCTTCCGTATACGGATGCAGATAGGAGTTATCCCCAAAAATGCTGCGCACCGGAGCTTTTTCCACAACCTGACCACAGTACATAACAGCGACATCGTCTGCCATCTCGTTGATAACACCAAGATCATGTGTGATAAAGAGAATGGATGTTCCTTTCTCTTTCTTTAAATCATTCATCAGCTTTAAGATCTGCGCCTGGATCGTTACATCAAGAGCCGTCGTCGGCTCATCAGCGATCAGTAGTTTTGGGCGGCAGGCAAGTGCCATGGCAATCATGACACGCTGGCGCATACCACCGGAAAGCTGATGCGGATACTGTTTGGCAACCGCTTCCGGATTCGGGATTCGTACATCCTTTAACATCTCAACCACTTTCTCGGCTGCCTCTTTTTTATTCATTCCCTGATGAATGATAAACGGCTCGGAAAGCTGACGCTCTACGGTAAAAATCGGGTTTAAGCTGGTCATCGGCTCCTGAAAAATAACAGAGATCTCATTTCCACGGATCTTACACATATCTTTTACAGATACGTCTGCAAGATTTTTACCGTCAAAAATGATCTCGCCGCTGTCGATATAGCCGTTGCCGTCTAATAATTTTAAAATACTCATGGCGGAAACGCTCTTACCGCTTCCGCTCTCACCTACAACACCAAGTGTCTTTCCCGGTTCTACCGAGTAAGAAACACCGTTTACTGCCTTTACAATACCCTTTTTCGTTTTAAAGAAGGTATGCAGGTCATGAATCTCTAATAAAGCCATTTTGTGTTTCCTCCTTTAACGCTCATTTGATTTCGGGTCGATGGCATCACGCAGACCGTCTCCGACCATATTGATACAGATTACGCAGATACCTAACATGATGGCAGGGAATACCCATCTCCACCAGTAGTTCTGGATAACAACGGAACTTACGCAGCCGTTTAACATATTTCCCCATGTAGGACGCGGCAGTTTTACACCAAATCCTAAGAAGGACAACGTAGACTCTGTCAGCATACAATAAGCAAAATCAAGCGTTGCAGATACAATGATAACCGAAATTACATTCGGGATAATATGCTTAAATACGATCACAGAACGTTTTACACCCATCGCATTTGCAGCGGTTACAAACTCCTGCTCACGCTCTGCAAGCACCTGTGCGCGGACAAGTCTTGCAAGACTCGGCCAGCTTAATATACCAAGGATCACCATGATCAGGGCAATTCTTGCGCTCTCTGTCATGCTGTTTCCGATGATAGATGTCAAAATCATCGCCATCGGAAGGAACGGCAGACATGCAACGATCTCTGTGATACGCTGTAACACGATATCAACCCAGCCTCCGAAGAAACCGGACACACCACCAATGATGATACCGATGATCGTGGAAATGATAACGGAGATTGCACCGATCGTCATAGTCATACGTCCACCATTTAAGATACGGGTAAATACGTCACGTCCAAGTTCATCACTTCCAAACAGATAACCTTTTAATCCCCAGGTCACAATATCACCGGATTTTGTCACTGCATAGTTCTGATAAGTACCGCCGTAGATAGCAGTCACATCTTTTGCTGCTTTTGGAACATCTGTCTGGTGTTTTGCATTGCTTCCCCAGGAGTAAACAGTTCCTTTATCTGTCAGTGTTGTAATATGATATCTTCCGGCAAACATGGAAACGATCTCTCCATCCATCTCCGGGATCTCTTTCTCACTCTTGTTGGCTTTTCCCCAGATTCTAAGAGATCCATCCTCTAACAATGCCACACAGGCATCGGAGGTTGTCACGATATCTTTCGCTTTTCCAAGGTCTTCCGGAATATTGGAGATATCGGATTTCTGGCTTCCTAAATGCCGGATCTCGCCATCATCTGTAAGCGCCATTAAAGTTGTATTTGCTACGGAAATCTTTGCAATGTGGCTGTTACCGTTTCTTCTGGTCAGACGCACATCATTTAAGTTTTCATTTCCCCATGCGATGACTTCGCCGCCTTCGGTTAAAACATAAGAAATCTGATAACCGGCTGCGATCTGTTTGATCTTCTCATGCTTTACTTCCATCGGAACCTGACACTGTCCCATACGGTCACTACCCCAGATGAAAAGCTCCCCATCTTCATTGAGTGCCATGACATGGTCAAATCCTGCAGATACAGATACCACTTTTCCCATTTCTTTCTGTTTTGGCATCTTCTTTGCAATATCGATCTTGTTACTGATCTTTGTGTAGCCCCAGACATAGACTTTACCATCATTGTCAACGCCTACACTGAATGTCGCACCTGTAGAAATCTCTTTTACATTTCCTTTCAAACCGTCCGGTACTTTCATCATATTAAGTCCCGGAGCCACGTTGATCTGTGTCTCTTCTTTTTCACTTAAGTCGATCGGATTAAAAATTGGTCCGATTAAAACGATCAAAAAGATAACTAAAAATACGATCAAGCCGCCAAACGCAAGTCTGTTTGAGGTGAAATTCCTCACAACCGTACGGAGCGGACTCTGAAGCGCTTCTTCCTGTAATACATCGAGTTCTTTATCCCTTTTTCCAAAAAGGTGTTTGAGCATCTTCATGTTTTTCGTTCCTCCTACTTATCAATACGTACACGCGGATCTACCAGACCATAGCTTAAGTCTGTGATCAGGTTGCTGAGCAGTGTGATGATACAGTAGAGCATATTTACTGCAAGTGCCATATCGTAATCCTGATTCATAAGTCCGACATAATACATTTTACCGATACCGTTCAACTGGAAAATCTGTTCAATAACGATAGATCCCATGAAAATACTCATGAACCAGCTGATGATCAGTGTGATAACCGGAAGAAGTGCATTTCTCCATGCATGGGAATAAATAACGACTTTTTCCTTTAAACCTTTTGCTCTTGCAGTACGGATATAATCCATACGGAGTGCATCGATCATTGCTGCACGGACATAACGTGTCATGCTTCCCAAAGCTGCAACCGTCATAACGATGACCGGAAGTGCCAGATAATGGAGACGGTCAAGCACGAATGCCATTCCGGTTCCCTGGAAGTTCGGCGTATTCATACCACTGATCGGGAACCAGCCGAGTTTTACGGCAAATATGAAAATAAATACCAGAGCAATTATATATTGAGGCATACTGTAGCCGACAATTGTCAGCACCTGTACCGTATTGTCAAATTTAGAAAATTTCTTGACCGCACAGTGAATACCGAGCGGTATTGTGATCGCTAACGCGAGTATCGTTGATACGATATTGATCTGTATTGTATTTAACAGTGGTGTCGAGAGACAGTCTTTCACATCTTTTTTGTAGAAGGAAGAATATCCAAGGTCACCTTTTAATAAATTTCCCATCCATTTTACATAACGGACCGGAATCGGATCATCTAATCCTAATTTTTCTCTTGCTTCCTGATAGCGGAGCTGAAATGTCTCGTCGGAGACTTTACCTCTTAAGTTCTGCACCTGATTAAGAGCACGGTCACCAGGTACGTTATTAAACAGTACAAAAAGGATAATGGATACTACAAAGAATACCCCTATCATATATAAAATTCTTTTCCCAACGTACTTTAACATAATTTAACCAACCTTCATTTGATTTTTCTTCTTCGTTTCCTTAGGAACAAAATCCTGACATGCCCCTTTGATCTCATTCCTAAAGAAACGATCAAAGAATTTGCCGGAATATATACCGCACGGGCGCGGGACTTATGCCCCACGCCACATGCCGGTAAAATTTCACATGGAATAGAATATGATTCTATAAAACAGATTACTCCATGTTTGCATACAGAATTGCGTTTGTTACATCCCAGTTGTATCCATCTTCTTCAAAGTCATGAAGCTTTGATGTGAAGAAATCATGGTAATCATTGGAGTACAGCGGAATCTCAGGAAGCTCATCATTCCAGTCAGCGATGAAATCGAACCATGCTTTTGCATATGCCTCATCATCACCTTCTTCTGTATGGTTCATAGTGATTGCAAGATCATACAGTTTCTGACCTTCTTCACCCTCTAATGCATTGGTGTTGTTAGATGAACCTGGCTCATACTGATATGCAACATCATAAGGGTTACCGAAACCACTTGCTAAGTTGAACATCTGATATGGGTTCTCTTTGGAGCTGTCATAGTAATATGTCAGTAAGTCTGTGAAAGTACCAACAGTCTGGTTGATCTTCATACCTGCTGCTTCTACATCCGGGTTCTGCTGTAAGGAAGTTACAAGCAGGTCAGATACAGAGTTATTCTCAGAAGAGAACCACTCGATGACTAACGGCATGTAAGTACCATCGTCTAATTTCTTATAACGGATTCCGGAACCTGAGTAATCAGAACCATCTTCGTTGTATACCCAGCCGCCGTCCTCTAACTCTTTGACTGCAGAGTCAAGGCTGTATGTGTAAGAGTTTAATCCGTCTAATTCTTCTGCGTATTCCTCAGCCATCCACTGCTGTGTACCATAAGGTCCGCTTACAACCGTACCATGTCCACCGGTGAATGTCTGTGCAAATGTTACACGGTCAAGCAAGTAAGCCATTGCATGACGTACTTCTTTGAACTGGGTTGGTCCCTGGTTACATTTGAGAGAAATCATTCCATAACCTGCGCGGCCATAGCTTAAGTAATTGAAGTTACCCTCTTCTACCATGTCAAGACCCTGCTCGATCTGATCACCGTCTGCTACCTGGTATAAGATATCAACAGCACCGGTCTTTAACTGATCCATCATAGTATCCTGTGGTGTATATTTTACGATAACAGTTTCGATATTTGCTGTCTGTCCCTCGAAGTTACCTGGGAAATTCGGGTTCTTTGTCAGTGTGTATGCATAAGAGTTCTCATCATAAGATGTGAACATGTAAGGACCGGAGCAGATATTGTAGTCATATCTTGCAGCCTGTACTTTATCTCCGATGTACTCAGAAGTAAAGTTGTCAGAGAATTTCACACCATTCTCTGTATCCTCTAAAGTAACATCTTCCGGTAACCATAAGTCCATAGACTCCGGCTGGTTAGAGATCAAAGCCTGTCCATAGTAGTATGGCATATACTGTGCGTCGATGGTTACAGAGAAAGTCTTGTCATCGATCAGATGAAGTCCTTCGAATGTATCTGTCTCGCCGTTTGAATATGCGTCATAACCTTTTACATACTGAACAGTACTGTCTGTTAAGTTGCTGGCTTCGAGATCAGTGATCATCTCGTCACATCTTAACATGTATGTTAATAAGTAGTCGTCTGCATTTACATCAGAACCATCGCTGAACTTTAAGCCGTCTTTGATCTTAACTGTGTAAGTTCTGCTTCCGTCCTCGTTATCTGTTACTTCCAGATTATCAAGAACAGCCGGATTCTCGATCCATTTACCTGTCTGGTCTCTGTCGATCGGAGCCATACCTGTAACTAATTTGAATGCATCGTAATCAGAAGCACCGTTTGCCCAGAATGGAGTGATATCTCCACTTGTCTCAGAACTCTCGCCTAAGATTACCTGTTTGTTGCTGTAAGTACCGTTAAAAGTACTCTCTGTGCCGTCTGCAGCTGCCTCTGTACCCTCTACAGCAGCGTTGTCAGAAGAAGCGTTGTTTCCCGCATCAGCATTGCTGTTTCCTGAACCGCATCCTGCTACCATTCCGGTAGTCATGGCACCGATCAGAAAAAGAGAAATCAGTTTCTTTTTCATAATAGTTCCTCCTTATAGAAAATTGTTCTATATAAAAACGCCATGGCGTCTTTATAGCATTATTGTTGTAACACGTTATCGTGCTAAAATATTTTTGTATAAGCAAAAAAAAGTGCCAACAGACTCCTTTGCCCATTGCACTTTAAAAACATACAACTGTATGTTCCCGACGAACAATACTTTTTTTATTATACATGCAAGCCGTTTTTTGTCAATACTTTTTCTCATTTTCAGGCATGTATAAATATAACGCTTTTCCCAGTATTTTCCCTTCTTTTGCATTATCATTCAAAAGCCTTCCTAAATGTATGAATTTTCTTTCATTATTTTAATTATTGGGAATATTTACATTTCGCTAAAGATTTCATTTTTCTCTATTTCGTCTATATTATAATGTAATTTTGCTTCTTTCCATCTCATTTTACACCTGTTATAATTGAAACAGATTTTACAACATCACGAACTTCTATATATAAGGAGACACCACCATGATCACACCGGAAGATATCCTGAATCTCAACTTCTACAAAAAAGAAAAATTTACCGGCAGCTACAAAGGCATGCGTTATCTGATCCAAAAAGAACACGATGAAGAATCCGATACCGATGTTTTCCGTGCTATTTACTGGCCGGGACCTTATAATTTTGCCACCACAGACGATTCCTTAAAAACTTCTGCCACATTTCCTTTTACAGAAGATGGAAAAATAAAAGTTGTCGAGTGGCTTAATACCAGTTGGGAAAAAAGTAAAGACCATTTTCAGACTTTATTGCTTTAAAGGATTGACAGCACCCACATATAAACTTAAAATCTGATTAACGATATTACTTTAGTCCTAATTTACATATGAAAAATGAGTGCGATATATTTATATTCCGCATATTAATTTTTATCGCAGGAATGGAGAATTTTATGGAGTATAACGAATCATATTTCAAAGCAAAATCAAATTCAAAGGCTCGCACGATCTGGCTGATCTTAATCGCCATCATGACTCTTTCGTATGGTTCGGAGACTTCCCAGGGACTTCACTCAGCCAGATATTATATTACCTTTCTTCTTATGGCATGGGTTCCATTTTTTATTGGTATTCTCGTATTAAAGATCAACGGAAAGGCTTCCTCTATATATAAGGAAGTTGTTGCTGTCGGTTACGGTGCATTTTACACTTATGTAATTCTCACCACTGATTCTGCGATCGCGTTTGGTTATATCCTGCCATTAACCAGTATGCTGATTCTTTTTAAAGATCGTAAATATATGATCCGGTGCGGTATTGCCAATGAGATCATTGTAATTGTTCATCTTATTTTACATAATATATATGGCATAAACCCAAATATTTCCACAAATGATTATTACCTTCAGATCTCCACGATATTGCTCTGCTATATCTGCTACGTCGTTTCCATCGATCATCTAAACCAGTCCGACGGAGCACTTGTCAACTCTATTAAAGACAACCTAAACCGCGTGGTGACCACAGTAGGGCAGGTCAAAGGCGCTAGCAGTTCCATTGTAGACGGTGTTACCGTAGTCCGTGAACTTGCTGATGAAAACAAACAGGGGGCTGATTCCGTTGTAAAAAGCATGGAAGAACTGACCCAGAATAACGATATTCTCTATAACAAAACAATGTCCTCCATGGATAAGACTTCCGATATCAACACACAGGTCGAGAATGTAGCATCCCTGATCGCAGAAATGGTAAATCTGATCCAGGAATCCATCGAGCACGCAAATTTAAGTGCCGAAGAACTTGCCGACGTTGTGTCTACCACCAACACAATGGCAGATCTGTCCTCACAGGTCGAACAGGTTTTAGAGAATTTCAAACAGGATTTTGATATGGTAAAAGAAGAGACCGGAACGATCGAAGGCATTACTTTCCAGACAAATCTCCTCGCCTTAAACGCCTCCATAGAAGCCGCCCGGGCCGGTGCTGCCGGAAAAGGATTTGCCGTTGTAGCTGACCAGATTCAGGGACTCAGCGTAGAGACGAAAAATTCTTCCGGCCGCATCCGTGATGCGTTGACTCATTTAGATGAGACCTCTGGAAAAATGACACAGTCCATCACGCAGACGCTTGACCTGATCCAGACAACACGTGAAAAACTCACACTCGTAAAAGACAGTGTTGCCAGTATTACCAAAGATTCGACGACTCTCGGTGAAAATATCAAAGTAATCGACGGTGCCATGAAAGATGTGGAGTCTTCCAATCAGGATATGGTTGACAACATGAAACAGGTCTGCGACACCATGGATGTCATGACCAAGTGCATCAACCAGTCAGATGACGTTTCACGCACCATGTTGAGTAAATACGAGGAATCCGCCGTCAACGTAAATAAAATCGAAACGATTGTCGGAAAACTGATGGGTGAACTCGGTACCGGCGGTTTCATGGGAATCGGTGATGCCAAACCTGGCATGAAAGTCGTCCTGATCGCCAAAAATGGCAGTTCATCATTTACTGCTCACGGTGAGGTAACAGCATCCCTAGACGGTGGAATTACAGCACGTCTGCATGTTCCTTCCGGTCATTCGATTGAAATTAAAAATAAAAACTTTACTTACGAGCTGCAGATTTCCGTCACAAATGCACTGTATATCTGGGAAAATGCCGATATTTCCACAATGCGCGGTCAGGCATCTGATATTTATAAGATTACTGTTGCAACCAACCCGAAGGTTATCAACCGTCGTAAATATCCGCGTATGCCGCTCTCCAACAAATGTACGATCACGGTAACACAGACCGGCAGACAATATAACGGTCAGATGATCAATATCAGTGCAGGCGGCTTTGCTTTCAGCGTCCGCGATAATTTCTTTGCCAGTGCGATCGGTTCCGACATTACCTTATCGATCCCGGATCTTCCTGTAGCAAGTGCCCGCGAGTTAGAAGGACATATCATCCGCAGCACGGATAATGAAAGCGTCTTTATCGTTGGCTGCCGTATGCCGGAGGATAATACAGCGATCGAGCAGTATGTACGCAGTAATTATCAGGGAGAATAATTATATAACCTGCATTCTCTTTGCTATCAGCATAACCACGCAAACACGCTGCAAAATACATTATAAAACAGCGGATAACAACTTCTTTTCTTGTTGTTATCCGCTGTTTTTCATATGATCTGACCGCTATTTGTTAATCATCGTGCAGACATGTTTACTCATTTATTTGATTTGCCTGCATTCACTTACTCTATACAATAAAACGCTCTACATTCTTCTGCAGCCTGTCCGCTGCTGCATGCGCTGCCTCTGCTTTTTCTTTGATCTCAGCTGCCTTCTCAACCACAACACCTGTTTTTTCAGCGATATCATTGGTACCGGTTGCACCCTCCGTTGCTGCCTTACTTACTTCACCGATCGCATCCATAACTCCGTTGATCGATGCTAAAAGCTGCTCTGAAGATGCCGAAAAATCAGTTACCAGTCCATCAATACTACCTGCATCATTACTGTAAGAATCTGCCATGTCAGAGAATCCTGCAAAACTGTCCACCACATCTGTTCCGACAAACTCAAGTAACTTTTTCGCTCCATCTGCCAGATTCGTTACAGATTCAACCACATTCTTTGTTACATCCTGGATATGTACGACTGCCGCCTTTGACTGCTCTGCAAGTACCCGGATCTCATCTGCAACAACTGCAAAGCCTTTTCCTGCCTCTCCCGCACGTGCGGCCTCAATGGATGCATTGAGTGCTAACAGGTTTGTCTGTCCGGTAATCTCCATAATTGATTCCGCAAGAACGCCAATCTGATCGACAACTTTGATATCTTCAAGTGCTTTTGTCAGTCCCTCATTGATTTCCGCATGGATTGCCTTGGTACGTTTATCATTTTCGGTTGTGGTCTTTTTAATACTGACAGCACGGTCTCGGATATCATCTGCCTCCATAGCCCCGTCCTGTGAACGTGTTGCAATGCTCTTTGCAGCGCTCTCGATTTCATGGGACATCGCATTGATCTCTTCGGAGGAAGCAGCTGTCTCCTGCATACCTGCTGCAAGTTCTTCCGTAGTAGCGGAAACATTCTCAATCTCCTCATCCAATGCCTGGATGTTGGTATCAATCTCCTGTACCATTCCGGTGATCTCTGTCGCCTGGCTCTTAACCTCGCCGATCAGTCCGTTCATCTCTGTCCTCATAGACTCAATGGAACCTGCCAGCTTTCCAAAATCATCACGGCGTTTTAACAGTGTCGTTCCAAGTGCCTGTGAAAAATCCCCCTGTTCCATGACTCCGATGGAACTGATACACTTCTTCAGTGGTTTAATAATGCTTAAAATGATCAATATAAGAAGAAATACTACTACCGCTCCTTCTATTATTGTTGAAATGATAAACGTGGTACGTTTGTTTGTTACATATGAAGTAAAATCTTTTTCAATGGATGCAACCTTATCATCGATATAGTCTGTGTAATTACCGGTTCCGATCACCCATTCAAACGGTTCAAATGCTTTACTGTAGGAACGTTTCGGAGAAGGTTCAGTCTCGCCTTCTTTCGGGAATACATAATCTGTATATCCTCCATCTGCCTCCTGTCCGACACGGATGATCTCTTTAACCATCTGATATCCATTGGCATCTTTCGTCTCCATACGGTTGGTGCCTTCTGTATCATTTCCTAAAAGCACCACATTAGTTCCGTCATACTGGTCAACCCAGAAATATCCGCCATCTCCATAACGAAGCTGTCTGATCTCATCTGCCGCTAACTTCTTAGCTTCTTCCTCGGTATACACACCAGCCTGATACTGATCATAAATCGTCTGACAAAGTGAGACCACATTATCTACCTGCTGTTTGATCTGTTCATCATAAGACTCCCGCTCATCTGCTTCCATCGTCTCTAATGCTTTGCTCTGGAGCTGCTTCATGCTCTCCGATGAAATAACGGCACACAATACCAGTGCCACTATCGTCGCTAACATTACGATTGACAGCTTTGTCTGTACTTTTACATTGTTCATAAATCTTTCCTCCCGCTTCCCTGCTGTAATATCGGAGTTCACAAATATGATGTATATAGATTTTTCTATACAGATTTTTGAAAATTCCTTTCTATTATTTTACCATATTGCACAATTTATCTCAATATTTTTTAAATTTATTATAAATTTTGTAATTTCTTTTACATTTTCCATATTATTGACTTGTTTCAGAACAAAACAATAGCCGGAAAGCCTTGATTTTACTGCAAAATCTTAGCTTTCCGGCTATTTTTATTCATGCGGGTGACAGGACTTGAACCTGCACGTCGGGGACACTAGAACCTAAATCTAGCGCGTCTGCCAATTCCGCCACACCCGCAAACCACTTTGCCATTATATATTAGCACTCGCAAAATTGCAAGCATTTTTTCCTCACATTTCTCCCTCTAAATCAGAAACGGCTTCTGTTCACACATACTGTGCGAGTAGCGATTACAGCCATTTTAAATACATCTTCGATACAAAGACAATGGCAGCTCCAGTCCATGTGCCTCTAACAACTCCCTGTCGCTTAAAATCTCCTTTGTTGCCCCATCACACACAATTCTGCCCTCCGACAGTAAAATCGTTCTGTCACAGGTATCCCATACAAAATCCATATCATGTGAGGCCACGATTTTCAGATAGGAAAACTCATTCAATACCCGGATCAGATTTCTGCGGTTTTTCGGATCAAGTGCCGCCGACGGTTCATCCATCAGTATAATATCCGGTTTCATGGAAAGGATGGTTGCGATTGCCGCTAACTTTTTCTCTCCTCCTGACAGTTTATGGATCGGTTTATTCGCAAGATGTTCAATGTGTACCTCGGCAAGTGCCATTTTTGTCCTGTATGCAACCTCATCTTCTGACAGACCATAATTCTGTGGTGCAAATGCCACATCCTCATATACATTCGGCATAAAAAGCTGATTTTCAGAATCCTGAAACACATATCCAGCCATTTTTCTAATCTGAGCTAATGTCTCTTTTTGTAACGGTACATTCCCGATACTGATGCTGCCTGAATCCGGAGAATACAAACCGACAAGTAATTTTAAAAGTGTTGACTTTCCTGCCCCGTTTGCACCGACAACGCCAATCGACGCCTGCCCATCCGCTGCAAATGATATATCTTTCAAAATAGGATTTTCTTTTTCATAGGAAAAATTCAGATGCGTTACCTCTATATTCTGTCCCATATTTTCCTCTCTCTTTCATCTGTCACAAAACAGTTTCTCTTTACCATCTAAAACAAAGTTCCCACCAGTTGTCCAACCGCAAAACATCGCAATATAGTAAACACCGCGATCCATAAAACAAGATACACTGCGTCTTTCATACAAAACCGTATCTCTTTTTTCAGTCCAAATATTCCCTGAAACCCGCGCAGACACATACTTTCGTAAATCAACTCTGCCCTGTCCATGCTTCGGATCAGCATCTGTCCCATCAGAGATCCCCACACCTTAAAATGAATGCCTTTCTGTCCCGGTGCCCTAAGTTCATATGCCTGCACCACCCGCTGTGTTTCTGCCAGCAATACAGAAATATACCGGTAAATCAGCCATACCTGCATCACAATGACTTTTGGCAGACGACATATCTCAAGTGCGAAGCAGATTTTTTCGATCGTTGTTGTCGCAATCAGAAGATACGATGCCAGAACCGCAAAAACTCCTTTTATCATCAAGGTCAGCATTGAAATCACTCCACCACTAATTTCAATCTGTCCCACATTCATTACGATCTGCCTGTCAAAAAAAGGATTAAATATACCTGCCACACAGACAAGCGGCAGCACAACACGCATCCGCCATAACGCATCCTTTACAGAAATTTCATTCATAATAAAAAGAATAACCGGATAAACTGCCATCACAAGCAGTCCACTCAGGTTATACTTAGAAAAAGAAACAACTGTCCCTATATACAAAATTGTCACACATAATTTTACAAGAGGGTGAACCTGGTTCACCCACCTGTCTTCATTTGCCAGTTCCTCGATACTTTTAATCTCAGAAACTGCCCTTTGAATTTTACTCATGCTTTTGATTCTTTCCAAAAAATTTAAATAGATAACAGCCTCCGATACATACAACTACAACCACTGCTGCACCAGCTACACCGGAAAACGATGTTCCTGCCATGCTCTCATTGTTTTTAAATGCATAATCCGGAAGCAGCGCTGTATGCTCCTGAATCTCTGCTGCTGTCTTATATGCTGTTCCTTTTGCATCTAATTCTGTGGTTCCTGCAACCTTTTCCATAGACCATTCCAGTCCGTCCGGATATGCTGAAGCAAACAGAGAAAGTCCGCCACCGATCAAAACAGTTAAAACTGCGAGAATCGCCACTGTCTTTTTCAAAGAAAAACGTGATGTCTGTTTCTGTGTACTTTCATCTGTACCCCAGAGCAGCTCCGGTCTTGCCTCATATACAAAGCAAAGCACTGCTGCCGTGATCAATCCCTCGACCAGACCGATTGCAAGATGGATCGGCTGCATCACTGCCACAAATGTCCCAAACGGAAGCTCCGTAATACCGGAAACAAGTGTCTCTAATGTAACAGAAAATGCTCCCATCTGCAATGTCAGTACACACCCCAGCACAGATGCTGCAATAATCTTCTTTTTGGATGCTCCCCGACGCATCATTGGCTTCCAGATCAGCAATGCTCCTATAAAACATCCATAGAATGCCATATTCCATATATTACAGCCAAGCGCTAAAAGTCCGCCATCCGCAAACAACAGACACTGTATCAAAAGAACCCCTATCATGGTAAGAAATCCTGCGTAAGGTCCAAGTAATGCAGAAAGCAGCATTCCTCCGCACAAATGTCCGGAAGATCCTGTTCCCGGAATTGTAAAATTGATCATCTGGGTTGCAAAAACAAAAGCTCCCATAACTCCCATAACCGGAACTTTCTTAGGCTCATCTAACGCCCTTACCTGTCTTACTGAATATCCGCCCGCTGCTGCTGAGCAAAGATACATTGTTGTCGCAACCGCCGGTGCAACAAGCGCATCTGCCATATGCATATTAAAATACCGCCTTTCATTTATCTTTGAACATATTAGCAAAAATCTGGTCATACCACAAGCCTTTTGTCACAGATCTTTCTACTTTTTCCGCTTTTGACACATACACTAATCCTTTCCATTACTTCCATAATACTCCTATTGCGAAAATGTTACATAATTGTTACAATTCTTTATGTAATCGGCCGATACAAAAAGATTGCAAGATGACCGCAATCAATAAAATAAGAATAAGGAGGACGAAACTATGTGTTTTAATTTCAATAGCTGTTCCGAGTTATTTAATGCTATCTGCAAATATTTTAACCTCGGTTGTTAATTAATTTACCCCGGTCTCTGGCCGGGGTATTTTTCTTTTATCTATCTGAATATCAATTCCTATACAGTAGAAATCTACTTGTTTGCTACATACACCTGTCTTAAAGCAGTTCTTTCAGCCACATAGCATTTTCATCTTTTTCCGAAATGATATATTTATCCTCTGGCCATTCGCTGCCCTTCCATATAAGATTCGGATCATCGTATCGCACAGCACATGCTGCCTCCCCGCAAAAATCCTGATCCACGCACCACTGCATCAGTGTATTATCTTCCAAGGTCAGATACCCGCGAAAATCTTCAAATGCGGGTGGAGTAAATATTTGTGGTTTATCTGATGAAAACTGATTCATTTATTACTACCTTTCTGAAATGACTTTAGAATAATGTTTGGGCGCTCTGATCTTGCGGACACGATGCGGACATAAAACCATCAACTTTTGATTACTTTTTGTCACTTCAAAAATTGTAAAAAAACAGCGGAAAACCTTGATTTTACTGGTTTTCCGCTATTTCCAATCTAATGAGACATCGGGGATTCGAACCCCGGACAACTTGATTAAAAGTCAAGTGCT
>OGHW01000072.1_pt1 | contig 102192 bp, 115 predicted proteins | sample 1571641 | NCBI WGS metagenome assembly OGHW01 (sample SAMEA2582066, study PRJEB24529) | metagenome | biome: Human gut stool | place: China | collected 2011 | reverse complement strand
AAATGGCGTCCACGAAGGGATTCGAACCCCTGACCGCACGCTTAGAAGGCGTGTGCTCTATCCAGCTGAGCTACGTAGACATTACTTACTTTCAACTGCTCATATATATTAGCATGAATATGAAATGATTGCAATAAAAAATTACAATTTTTTTTAAAATTTATATTTTGAAGAGATATATATAAAATAAAAAACAACCCGAAGGTTGTTGATTATCAAATGGCGTCCACGAAGGGATTCGAACCCCTGACCGCACGCTTAGAAGGCGTGTGCTCTATCCAGCTGAGCTACGTAGACATTGCTTACTTTCAACTGCTCAACTAGAATAGCATATATTTTTTTAAAAAGCAATACTTTTTTAAAAATCATCTAAATTTTTGAATTCAACCTTTAAATCTTTACCTTCTACATAAATAACACAATAACTTCGATTACTTCCTCCACGAGGTAAAGTTGTAGATCCAGGATTAATAAGTGTACAATCATCAACTTCTTTATACATAGGAACATGCGTATGTCCTGAAAGTAGTACATCACAGTTTGCTTCTTGCAAAGTATAGATCATACTTGTTTCACGATCCATATAACCAAATCGATGTCCATGAGTGACTAAAAAATCTAAGTCATCTACTTTAAATTTAATTTGATTTGGAAAATCACTATACCAATCATTATTTCCTTTAACACATAACCAATCTTGCATCATATATGTTTCAGCTTCACTATCACCACAGTGAACATAATAATCTCCATCGGGTTCTAGTTCTTTTACACGATTAATCATTTGATGATAACCATGACTATCTGACATTACTACTATTTTTTTCATTTTCATCACCAAAAATATTATAACAAAACTTTACTAGATTTGTACAATATTATCGATTGATGTACTTACATTTTGATCTTCTTGAATAAGTTCATTATTAATATAGATATGGACTGAACTAACATCAGGAAGTGATAAAAATGATTTTTCAAGACGACTATAAAGAGTAGGGGAAATATTTTCGCTATTATCTAGAATACGTGATGATAAATAGATAGAAAGTAAGCCATCGTTTAATTGTGATTTTTTAGTTGTTTCTACTTTAGTATTATTTTCAAAATGATCTAATAATAAAGATACTTTTTGATCAATTGTTTGATTTGTGTTTTGAATACGTGTTGTTGTAGGAATATAATATGTTTTTCCAGCAATTTCTTTTTCGTTATAAACAAGGACGGAAGAGGTTTGATAAAGATCAAAAGTGGATGTTTCAAAGTTATTAATACCTAAATTAGGAGTGATACAACTTAATGGTATTGTTGTATTTTCAAATGAAGAAACAGCTTTACCATCTATTTTCATATTGATTTTAGAAATACCATCTTTACAAAATAAATAACTAAGGGCTTCACAAATATCTAAAGCTTGTTGATTGTTAGAGATTTTAAAGTTGTTTGTAAAATCAAATGTAAGTTGATTACTTTCCATAATTAAAGCATTAAGTTCTAATTTCTTATTAAAAATAGGATAAAGTCCTAATTGAGTAAAATCTTTTGATTTCATTGTTTCAATAACCCCTCGAATATTATTTTCCTTATTATCCTTAACACCAATATCTATAGAAACAGGAATAAGCGTTTCATCTTGATCTTTAAAAATAACTGTTTGCATATTGGCTTTCTTTTTCACTGTTTTAACATCATCATTTTTAAAATAAACAAAGGTTGCAAAAGCACATAAAAAAATCATTGAAATATTTCTTAAATATTTTTTATACATGAAATCACCTCACTATTTAAAATATGAAAAGAGTGATAAAATAGTCTTAAAATTTGCCTTTTTTAAAGATTTATTTTATATTATAATAGCGAAAATGAAGGAGGGATAGTTGTGCCACTTACTGATGATGATTTTGTGAAGACTGGGAAACTAGAGGGTTATAGTGAAATGATTCAAAAATTACATGAAGAAGAACAAACACAACCCGAAATCACTTATGATTTACAATTAGATGATGATGAGGATGAAGAAGAAAAATGATAGAAGATTTAATTGAAACAGGTCAATATAAAGAAGCGTTGCAATATTTAAATGATATGGATAATGAACAAGTACGTTATCAAAGACTTGTTTGTTTATATGGATTGAAAGAGTTACAACAAGCTAAAAGAGAAGGTATGAAAGCAAAAGTTCTTGCTGGAGAAACTTATTATGATGTTGTTGCTATTTATGTATCGATTTTAAAAGATTTAGAAGAATTTGAAGAAGCTATTAATATTATTGTAGAGGAATTATCAATGCCTTATATTCCTTATCAATATGAAACAGTTTTTAATGCAGCTTATGATGAACTGTTATTAGCGAAACAAGAAGCATCTTTTGATGGGGTGACTCAAAAAGTCTTTAATGAAGAAGATATCGAAAATATTTTAACTAAAAAAGATACAAATGAAGATTTACTTTATATGGCTATTGAACAAATGGAAGGTATGAATATTCGTCGTATGATTGTTCCTATTCGTCAATTTATTAGAGATAATGATCAACCTGATTTTGCCAAAAGTTTATTAATAGAATTAATGATTGATCAAGAAATTGATGAAGATTTGGAAGTTGTCAAAAAAGGTGTGCACTACGATATTAACCCAAGTTATGCCCCAATGGTCTTGAATCAAGAATCTGGTGTTGAAATTTATAAATTGTTGATGGATGCTTTAGAAGATGATAATCCATCTTTACTTACGATGTGTGAACAATTTTTAAATTTTTATCTTTATTCAATCTATCCAAAATATATTGATGAACAAAATTATCGTAGTATTGCAGGAGCTATTCATTATCATTTAGCATCTTTACAATATATAGATATTGAATTAGAAGATATTGAGTATTTATATAATTGCAATCAAGAGGATGTAAAAGATGTATTGGAAACAATACAATCAATCGAATATTAAAATTTATTAATATAGTTGAATTTAAAAAAAGGTTAGTATATAATGTCTTTTGATACGGAATAAGGAGAAATATATAATGAGAACAACTACAAAAAAATTAGAAAATGCTGTTACTCAAATTAAAGTAACATTTGATAAAAAAGAATGGGCAGAAGCTCAAGACGCTGCTTTAAAAAGATTAGCTACAAGAGTTAAATTAGATGGTTTCAGACCTGGTAAAGCTCCAGTTGCTATGATTAAAGCTAGACTTGGAAAACAAGCTATCTATGATGAAGCTACTGATCAAATCTTACAAAAAAGATATGCTGATATCATGAAAAAAGCTGAAGTTGCTCCAATTGCTCAACCAACATTAAATATTGATAGTGTTGATAATGATAACTTAAAAATTACAATTTTATGTCCTGTTAAACCTGAAGTTGAATTAGGTGAATACAAAGGATTAGAAGTTAAAAAAGGTAGAGTAACTGTTGCTAAAAAAGATATCGAAGCACAAGTTGAAAACTATCGTCATCAATTCGCTGAATTAACTACTAAAGAAAACGGTGAAGTTGCTAAAGGTGATACAGTAGTTATGGACTTTGAAGGATTCATCGATGGTGAAGCATTCGAAGGTGGAAAAGCTGAAAATCATTCATTAGAAATCGGTTCTGGACAATTCATTCCAGGTTTTGAAGATCAAATGATCGGTATGACTTGTGGAAATGAAAAAGATGTTGTTGTAACATTCCCAGAAGATTATCAAGCTACTGAATTAGCTGGTAAAGAAGCTACATTCAAAGTAACTGTTCATGAAATTAAAGAAAAAGTTTTACCTGAAGCTGATGATGAATTAGCTAAAGATGTTAACATCGAAGGTGTTGAAACTTTAGATCAATTAAAAGATCATATTAAAGCTCAATTAAAATCACAAAAAGAAAATGAAGTAGAAAACAAATTCTTCTCTGATTTAACTCAAGCTTTAATTGAATGTTGTAAAGTAGAAGATAGTGAAGCTTTATTAAATTCTGAATTAGATACAATGTTAAGAGAAGTTGAAATGAACTTACAACAACAAGGTTTATCATTTGAATTATATGAACAATTCACTGGTAAAAACAAAGATGCTATCAAAGCTGATTTAACTGATCAAGCAAAAGACAGAGTTAAATTAAACTTAATCTTAGCTGCTATCGTTGAAGCTGAAAATATTGAAGTAACTGATGAAGAACGTAATAGCGAATTAGAAACAATCGCAAATACATATAATAGAGACTTAGAAGAAATCAAACAAATCTTCGCTCAAAATATGTACCAAATCGATGCTGATATTTTAAATAGAAAAGCGTTAGACGTTGTTAAAGAAAACTTAAAGAAATAGTTTAAAAGACGCGTAAGCGTCTTTTTAAAAAAGGAGGATTATTATGAGTGAAAGTACATTATTAACCCTTCCTGTTGTGTGCACAAGAGGAATGATTGTCTTTCCGGGTAACCGTTTATCATTAGATGTTGGTCGCCCCCTTAGTTTAAAAGCACTTGAACTTTCAAGTCGTGACTTTGATAACAATATCCTATTTGTATCACAAATCAATCCTATTGTTGATGATCCAAAATATGATGATGTTTATCATGTTGGAACTTTATGTAAAATTGAAAAGAAAATCCGTCGCGATAGTGCAGGGACAATCAAATTAACTGTTACTGGAGAAAAAAGAGTTGCTCTTCGAGATTTTAAAATTGAAGATGGTTCAATTTTTTCAACAGCTGAAGTTTTAGAAGATATTTATGGAGACACAAATGAAGAAGTTGCTTTAGTAAGAAAAACAACAGCTTATTTTGAACAAGCAAGACGTCATATGCCTCATATTCCAGCTGAAAGCTTAACTTTACTTTCAAATGGGACATCAGCTAGTTTACTTGCTGATACAATTGGTCAATATTTACCAATTGATTTAGATAGAAAACAAAAAATTCTTGAAGAACAAAGAATTAATGAAAGATTATTCTTAGTAGCAAGTTCTATTGAGTCTGAAAAAATGATTAGTCAATTAGAAGATACAATCAATAGAAAAGTCAAAGAAAGTATTGATGAAAATCAAAAAGAATACTATCTAAGAGAAAAATTAAGAGCTATTAAAGATGAACTTGGTGATACTGTTGATAAAGGAGACGATGCTGATCAAATTCGTAAAGAATTAGCTGAAAATCCATATCCTCAATATATTAAGGATAAAATTGAAGAAGAATTACGTCGTTTTGAAGCTATGCCACCAGCATCTTCAGAAGCGAACGTTGTTAGAACTTATATTGATTGGGTGATGAAAACACCTTGGTATCAAGAAACTAAAGATGAAGAAGATATTTCTAAAATTGAAGCAATTTTAGAAGAAGATCATTTTGGATTAGAAAAAGTAAAAGAAAGAATTGTTGAACACTTAGCAGTTAAACAAATGACACAATCTTTAAAAGCACCAATTATCTGTTTAGCAGGTCCACCAGGTGTTGGGAAAACAAGTATTGCTAAAAGTATTGCCCGTGCTTTAGATCGTAAATTTGTTAAAGCTTCTTTAGGTGGGGTAAGAGACGAAGCAGAAGTTCGTGGACATCGTCGTACTTATTTAGGATCAATGCCTGGACGTATCATTCAAGGAATGAAAAAAGCTGGTGTTGTAAATCCTGTCTTCTTATTAGATGAAATTGATAAGATGGCAAGTGATTATAAAGGAGATCCTACAAGTGCAATGCTTGAAGTTTTAGACCCTGAACAAAATTCTCAATTCTCTGATAACTATATCGAAGAACCATATGATTTATCTAAAGTTTTATTCATTGCGACTGCTAATGATTTAGGAGGAATTCCTGGACCACTTAGAGATCGTCTTGAAATTATTGAAGTTTCAAGTTATACAGAACAAGAAAAATTAATGATTGTTAAAGAACATTTAATTAAAAAACAATTAGATGCGCATTCATTAAAACCTGAACAAATGATTATTTCTGATGATATCATCATGGAAATCATTCAACACTATACACGTGAAGCTGGTGTTCGTGAACTTGAAAGATATATTGCTAAATTATGTCGTAAAACTGTTTTAGCTATCCTAAAAGAAAAAGTTGAATCAGTTACAATTGATCAAGATAAACTTGTTGAATTCTTAGGAAAAGCACCATTTGATCATACTAAGAAACTTCCTCGTCCTCAAGTAGGTGTTGTTACTGGTATGGCTTATACTCAATTTGGTGGAGATATTTTACCAATCGAAGTTAATCATTTTGATGGTACTGGTAAATTTATTATTACTGGTCAATTAGGTGATGTTATGAAAGAATCAGCATCAATTGCTTTAGATTACCTAAAAGCTAATAAAGAAAAATATGGTTTAGATGATAAAGCCTTTGATAAACAAGATATTCATATTCACGTTCCTGAAGGAGCTATCAAAAAAGATGGTCCATCAGCAGGTGTCACTCTTACAACTGCAATCTATTCAGCTTTTACAAATAAACCTGTAAGAGATGATGTTGCCATGACAGGAGAAATCACTTTACGTGGTAATGTCTTACCAATTGGTGGATTAAAAGAAAAATCTATTTCAGCACATCGTTCTGGAATTAGAAAAATCATCATTCCTAAAGAAAATGAAAAGGATATCGAAGATATCCCAGAATCAGTAAGAAATGATTTAGAAATTGTTTTAGCTGATCATATCGATACAGTTTTAGAACATGCAATTGTTAAATAACGGAAACTTGAATTTCCGTTATTTTTTTTGTACAATAAAAAAGGTGAGAAAAATGGTAAAAATTAAAAAAGCAGAATATATTTTATCGGCTGCATGGAAAAGCCAATGGCCTGAAGAAAGCTTTCCAGAAATGTGTTTAGCTGGACGATCAAATGTTGGAAAAAGTAGTTTTATTAATACAATGTTATCTAGAAATGGTCTTGCAAAAGTATCAAGTACGCCAGGTAAAACAAGAACTTTGAATTTCTTTAATGTCAATGATGCACTTTATTTTGTAGATGTTCCTGGATATGGATATGCTAAAGTTGCTAATAATGTCACAAAACAATTTGGTAAAACGATGGATGAATATATTAGTGAAAGACAAACTTTAAGAGGTTTTATTTTACTTGTAGATTATCGTCATAAACCAACAAAAGATGATGTGATGATGTATGAGTTTGTTAAACATCATGGTGTACCTGTCATTGTCGTTGCGACTAAAGAAGATAAACTTAAACGTAATGATTTAAAGAAAAATGAAAAATTAATTAAAGATACATTACATTTTGATCCAAGTGATACATTTATTCGTTTTTCAAGTTTAAAGAAAAAAGGAATTCAAGAAGCTTGGAATGCAATTTATGAATTGTGTGATTTAGATTTTGAGTAGGGAAACCTACTTTTTTTCATATTTGATGATTTGTTGCATAGACTTTGTTAGGAGGATGACTATGCAAAAAATATTTTACGAAAAGGAAATTGATTTACTACATCAATTAAAGGAATTAGTTTCTTTAACGGTTGATGAATCTATCGACTATAAGATTGAAGATCATGGTGTTAGAGCGGTGGGGAGTCTTGCTATTAAAGGAGAATATATTAGTCAAGAAAAAAGACATTTTTTAGAAAATGTGGAATTAGATGTTTATGCGGATGATCAAAAGATTATAGATCGTCAAGATTTTCATTTAAAGGTTGAAGATTTTCATTATGATATTATTGATGGTAATTTGAAAATTAAAATTGAAGTTGGAGTGTATGGGGTTGAAGAAGGTGAAAATCGTTATATTCAACTTGATGAAGATCCTATTGATGAAATTGAAAAATTATCAAGGGATGTTGAGACTCAAACGATAAATGAACAAGTCGTTGCTGAGGCACCCGAAGAAATTCATGATGTTGAAAAGTTACAAGAAAAAATTTATGAAACGAAAGAAAAAGAAGAAAAGGTTGATGATGACGAGGATCTAGGTGTTTATTATTTATATGTCGTTTTACCAAATGATACGTATGCTTCAATAGCTAGACAATATCAGGTAGATGAAAAAATGATTAGAGACTATAATCAAGATCTAAATTTAGATGCAGGACAAATCCTTATTATTCCTTATGCTCCAAAAGATCATTCAAACAAAGTATGATTTAGACGTAATTGGACTGATTCAAATCAGTCCGCGTGTCTATAAAGTGAAAACAGCTAATCATTTTTATTGTGTTAAGATTGTTGATGAAAAGAAACTAGAAGTTGCTTATCAACATCTTAATACCTTACATCTCCATCATTTTATTCATTTGATATTAAATAATGAACAACACTATTTTACACCTTTTCAAGATCAATATATCTATCTTATGCCTTATTTACAAGAAGATAATCATATAAAAAAAGAAATGAAAATAAAAACATATTATCAAATCCTAGCGTATTTACACAATCATTCTTTTTTTATGCAACATGAAGAAGATGCTTTTTTTAAAAAGCAGTATGATGATCTTTTTTCTTTGATTCAACAAAGAAAAAATGATTATGAAGAATTAATGAGAGAATTTGAATTTAGAAAATTTAAATCTCCAGCAGGTTGGATGCTTGTTTTAAATTATTATCGTATCGTTCATTATTTAAATCAAGCACATTATTATTTAAGTCAATATCAAGAAATAATGAAAGGTAAAAATGAAATTAGACTTTCTTTAACGTATAATCATTTTAATAAGGAACATATTTTTGTTAGTGATGAAACACTTATTTCAATTGATCGAATGAAAATTAATTATTGTATTTATGATTTGATAGATATTTTTCAAAATCATGATGAACTCTATGAGAGTTTACCGTTATTAGAATATTATTTAAAAGAAGTAAAGCTTTTAAAAGAAGAAAAAATCTTAATGCAATGTATTTTATCAATTGTTCCGCAAGTTCAATTAAATTTACAAGAAGAAGCCAATATTTATCAAATGTCAAAATTAATTTGTTATTTAGATGGCTTACAAGAAATATTCAAAAAGTTAATGATTGACGAGAAATAGTCTATTTGATAGAATAGAACTGCAATGATTTGGAGGAGTAGTTCTTCTTTGTTTGATAGAGAGTCCCGTTTGCTGGAAAGGGATAAATGAAAAGAGTGAAGGTAGCCAAGGAGCATGTTAGATGAAATAAAGTAGTTTAACACGTAGAACTGCGTTAAAGTTTTAAGGTGCTAAGTTTTATACTTAGAACTAAGGTGGTATCGCGATATAAGTCGTCCTTAGAGGGATGGCTTTTTTATTTTAAGGAGGAAAAAGATGAATTATTTTACAGAGTATTGGTATGTATGGATTATTTTTGCTATCATGTGTGTGTTCTTGTTTAGTTTTTATGGTAAAAAATTTAAACAAGTAAAAGAAAAAAGAAAGCAATATGAAGAAAAATTAGCTCAAGAAAAAGATATGTTTTCTCATCTTACAAGTGATGTTTTTGATAAGATTGAACCAATTGATCTAACAAGAGCTGTTATTTTTCATATTAATGCGAAAGAAGATCGTCTATATGAAGATGATAACTATGATGGAAATATTATTCCTTATTTAACACATGAGGAATTATTGATTTATACAATGTACCAATTAGAATGTTCTTTAGAAGGGGGAAGAGGTTCAATCCATTCGTTTTTTATAACAGAACCTTATTGTAATTATCGACCTTATTATAAAGAAGCATTTGAAACAATGAAATGTTATGATATTGCTCATTTATTAGAAGAAGCTGAAAAATTAGCTATTTTAATTGAAAATGATCAAGAAGATGAAATTGATGAAACAAGTGAATACGCTACATACAATTTCTCTGATTTTACAAATGAATTTGTTTCTTTATTACGTTCTTCAGGAATTGGTGATAAATTAGGAGAATATATTAAAGAACATAAAGAAAGCTTTATTGAAAAGGATGATGAAAATGAAAAAAGAATTAGCGAGTAAATATGATCATAAAAGTGTTGAAAAAGGTAAATATCAACATTGGTTAGAAAAAGAATATTTTAAAGCAGGAGATGTTTCTAAAAAGCCTTATGCCATCGTTATTCCACCACCAAACGTTACAGGTAAACTTCATTTAGGACATGCTTGGGATACAACTTTACAAGATATGATTATTCGTTATAAAAGAATGCAAGGTTATGATGCTTTATGGCTTCCTGGTATGGACCATGCCGGAATTGCTACACAAGCTAAAGTAGAAGCAAGAATGAGAGAAGAAGGAATTTCTCGCTATGATTTAGGAAGAGAAGGTTTCTTAGAAAAAGCTTGGTCTTGGAAAGAAGAATATGCTTCTATTATTCGTGCTCAATGGGAAAAATTAGGTTTATCTTTAGATTATTCGAAAGAAAGATTTACTTTAGATGAAGGATTATCTCAAGCGGTTAAAGAAGTTTTCGTTCGTTTATATGAAAAAGGATATATTTATCAAGGTAAAAGAATTATTAACTGGGATCCTGTACAAAGAACAGCTTTAAGTAATATCGAAGTTATTCATAAAGAAATTGAAGGGGCAATGTATTATTTCAAATATAAAATTGTAGATAGTGATCAAGAATTAGTCATTGCGACAACACGTCCTGAAACAATGTTTGCCGATCAAGCTATCTTTGTTCACCCTGATGATGAAAGATATAAAGATTTAGTTGGTAAATATGCAATCAACCCAGCTAATGGTGAAAAATTACCAATTATGGCTGATAGTTATATCGATATGGATTTTGGGACAGCTGTTATGAAATGTACACCTGCGCATGATCCAAATGACTTTGCCTTAGCTAAAAAATACAACTTAGACATGCCTATTTGTATGAATGATGATGGAACAATGAATGAACTTTGTCATAAATATCAAGGTATGGATCGTTTTGAATGTCGTAAACAATTAGTTGCTGATTTTGAAGCAGCGGGTATTGTTGATCATATTGAAAAACATTTACATCAAGTAGGTCACTCAGAAAGATCAGGAGCTATTGTTGAACCTTATTTATCAAAACAATGGTTCGTTAAGATGAAACCATTGGCTGAAGCTGCTTTAGCTAATCAAAAGAAAGATTCTAAAGTAAACTTTGTACCAGAAAGATTTGAAAAAACATTTACACAATGGATGGAAAATATCGAAGATTGGTGTATTTCACGTCAATTATGGTGGGGACATCAAGTACCAGCATGGTATCATAAAGAAACAGGTGAAGTTTATGTTGGGAAAACTGCACCAGAAGATATCGAAAACTGGACACAAGATGAAGATGTCTTAGATACTTGGTTCTCTAGTGCATTATGGCCATTTTCAACATTAGGTTGGCCTAATACAGAAGATCCTTTATTTAAAAGATACTTCCCAACAAATACTTTAGTTACAGGATATGATATTATTTTCTTCTGGGTAAGTCGTATGATTTTCCAATCATTAGAATTTACAGGTCAAAGACCATTTGAACATGTTTTGATTCATGGTTTAATTCGTGATGAACAAGGAAGAAAAATGTCTAAATCATTAGGTAATGGGGTTGACCCAATGGATGTTATCGATCAATATGGTGCCGATACATTAAGATTCTTCTTAACTACAAATTCAGCACCAGGTATGGATTTAAGATATATTCCTGAAAAACTAGAAGCATCATGGAATTTTATTAATAAAATTTGGAACTCAGCTAGATTTGTTTTAATGAATATTGATGAAGATTTAGAATATAAAGATTTAAAATTTAATCATTTAAATTTATGTGATAAATGGATCTTAAATCGTTTAAATAACGTAATTGAAGAAGTAGATGCGAACATGGATAAATTTGAATTTGTTAATGTTGGTAGCGAATTATATAAATTCATTTGGGATGATTTCTGTTCATGGTATATCGAACTTACAAAAGTTCATTTAAATAGTGATAATGAAGTTGAAAAACAAGCAAGTGCCCATACTCTTGTTTATGTATTAAATGCAATCGTTAGAATGTTACATCCATTCATGCCATTTGTAACTGAAGAAATTTATCAAGCAATTCCACATTTAGAAGAATCAATTTGTATTTCTAAATATCCAACAGTAAATCCTGATTTCAATGATGAAAACATCAACAAACAATTTACTTATTTAATGGATATTGTTAAAGGTGTTCGTGAAATTCGTGCAAACTATACAATTAAAAATGCAATCGAAGTGGAATACTCAATTGAAACAAAAGATGAAAACTTACAAGCTTTATTAGACCAATGTGTTCCTTACTTAAAGAAATTATGTAATGCAACTTGTGTTGGCTATAATCAAAAAGCTTCTAAAGATATTGCGACAGCTATGATTCAAGGTGGTAATACATTGATCGTTGAACTTGGTGCGTATGTTGATAAAGAAGCGGAAAAACAAAAATTACAAGCTGAACTTCAAAAACTTGAAGGGGAAATTAAACGTTGTACAAATATGTTAAGTAATGAAAAATTTGTATCAAAAGCACCTCAAGCAAAAGTTGATAGTGAGCGTCAAAAATTAGAAGATTATACATCTAAATATAATGCTGTTAAAGAAAAATTAGCAGCTATGTAAAATCAAGTTTGAAAAAACTTGATTTTTTTTAATTTTTAAAAGAAAAATACTCAAAAAATGTCTATATAAATAGTGAGGAAGTTAGTGGGTGTCTGTTCCTTAAATAAAAAAAGGAGGAAATGAAAATGCAAGAATTACAATTAACAAATCAAATGGAAATTATTGGTGGAGGAGTAGGAACATGGATCGTCTGTGTTGTTGTGGGAGCAGCCGTTTATAAAATGTTATATTCTTCTAGTGGTCGTATTTCAATTCCAAGACTTGTTTCTATTGAATGGAGATAATAGATGAAGGTACTTTGGTACCTTCATATTCTTTATTAATTTTCATAGACTAGAAAGAGGTGAGTCTATGAAAAAGAAAGGAATGCTTATTTTTACTTTTTTGATGCTTTTATGTAATACACTAACTATGTATTATGTAAGTCAAGCGCTTAAGCAAGAAATCAATATCTATGTTGTACAAGTAGGACGCTATAAAGAAAAAGCAAATGCTGAAAATACAATGAAACAAATAGAAGAATTAGGGTATAAGGGTTTTATGTATCAAGATCAAGAGTATGTTGTTATTACTGATATTTTTATAAAACAAAAAGAGGCACATCAACAAGCAAAAGAGATTGCTGAAAAAGGAAATACATGTGTGGTTAAAGAATATTTTATAGATGATCGTTATCAAAAGAAGATTGAAAAAAAAGAATATAATGCAATTTATCAATTTTTAAAAACAAATTGACAAGGAAGTCACTCTTTGATAATATGCTTTCAGGGGGTGGAAGCTTTGAACTTCAAAGTAAAAGAAATGTGTTATTGCGCACTTATGGCATGTATGATGGCTATATTTTCGCAAATTAAAATTGATTTACCGGGATATGTACCAATTACATTACAAACATTTATGGTTTGTTTAATTGCATTGATTGCTCCTTGTAAAGTAGCAGTTAGTGCATGTGTTGTTTATTTGTTGATGGGTGCGGTTGGTTTACCTGTTTTTGCTGGATTTCAAGGCGGTATGGGATCACTTTTAGGTTATAGTGGGGGATATATCTTTTCGTTTCCAATAATGGTCTATGTTATTTCAAAATTAAAAACAAGAGTTCCTATTGGTTTAGCATGTATTATTGGAAGTGTGATCTGCTATTTTATTGGAACACTGTGGTTTATGTTTGTGACGAAGATGAATTTAAGTGCTTCTTTAATGATGTGTGTTGTTCCTTTTATACCTGGAGATCTTATAAAAATAGTATTAGCCTATTGTTTAAGTAAAAAAATAAAAGTAAAGCTTTAAATGATGTTGAATTGTCCTCGCTTTGAAAGACCAAGAGAAAAAGCAATTTGTAATGGAATTGAAACTTTATCGAATCAAGAATTAATTGCGGTAATTTTAAGAACAGGAAATAAAGAAATGTCTGTTTTAAATTTGGCTTCTTTATTATTAGAAGAAATAGGAGGGTTCCAAGCTTTAAAAGATGTAGATTATTATCAATTAACGAAGATCAAAGGTATTAAACAAGCAAAAGCAATTGAATTAATGGCAAGTATAGAACTTGCGAAAAGAATGCAAAAAGAAAATACAAAAAGATTTGTTATTAAAGAACCTCAAGATGGTTATGAATATATTAAACATAAATTGATGTTTGAAAAACAGGAAAAAGTCATTTTACTTTGTTTAAATAGCCGTTTAGAAATCATTCAAGAGAAATTATTATTTATAGGAAGTGGAGACGCTTCTATGTTAGAAACAAAAGAGGTATTTCAACATACACTTAGATGTGGTGCTAATCGAATTATTTTGATACATAATCATCCAAGTGGAAATCCTGCACCATCTGTAGAAGATGAACTAATAACGCAAAAGATTAAAGAAATGGCAGATTGTTTAGAAATAGAGTTCATAGATCATCTAATTGTTGGTAAGCATTGTTTTTATAGTTTTGCTTCAAAAAAAATCTATCAAAATAAAGAAGATTGATTTTTTTTAGGGAACTCTATATAATGAATGATACTAGAGGTGATTATATGAACAATCGTAGAAAAAAAAGAAATAAAAGAATTATTATTGGTGTTTTTGTCGTTGTTATTTTAGTATCAGTTATTGGTTTTTTTGTAGGGAGAAAACAATCCCGTTTAGAAAAGACATTAAGTAATTCTATTTCTATGATTGAATACTATATTATTAAAAAACCTATTTCTTTTGTAAATGATATCTTTAATGAATATAATGATTTAAAGGATGTTTATGATGAAAATAGAATTTTAAAAGAAAAGTTAGATTCTTATGTCAATGTTGAATCTGAAAATGAAGTTTTACAATCAGAAATAAAAAAATTAAAGAAATTAACAGAAATGGATTATCTTCCAAATGATTATAAAACGAAGGCAGCTAGTGTACAAATACGTGATCAAACAAATTGGAATGATGAAATTACAATTGATGCTGGAAGTTTAAATAATGTGCAAGAAGGAATGGCAGTTTGTGATTCTAAAGGAATGATCGGTGTTGTTAGTCATGTAACGGAAATTAGTTCTACTGTTTCGTTACTTACAAGTGAAAATCCATCAAATCAAATTCCAGTAATGATTATTAATGGTGATCAAACGATTTATGGATTATTAAAAAATTATGATGTTAATAAGAAAGTTTTAAATATTACTTTACTTTCAGGAATTGATAAATTAGAAAAAAATGCGAAAGTTTATACTTCTGGTTTAGGTGGAGATGGAAAATGTCCTAAAGGAATTTATATTGGTAAAGCAAAAAAACTGGTAACTCAAAGTGATGGAACAACAATGACTTTAACTGTTAAAATGGCTGCGCAGTTTAAAGATTTATCTTATGTAAGTGTAGTAAAGAAGGTCAATGGTAATGAAGAATAAGCTTGTTAGATATTTAATTATCATGTTTATTTCCTTTGTTATCGACAGTATTTTACGTTTTTATTTACCATCTTCAATTTTGAAATTAAATTTGACAATTGTTCCTTATGTTGGTGTGATGATGTTTGATTTATTGACGAATACAATTGATGAAGATCATCGTTATATTTTTGCAGGAATTTGTGGAATTTATTTTAGTGTAATTTATGGAAATTCTATTTTTGTATATGTCTTATTGTTCTTTATGTATTCTTTTTTTGAAAAGCGTTATATGAAAAAAGCTGTTATGACTTATTTTGAGGCAATTGTCATCGTTGTTTTGACAATTTTTGTACAGGAAAGTGTGTTATATTCTTTAATGTGGATAACAAATACAACTCAATTAGTGATAACAACATTTCTAATTAAGAGACTACTACCAACATTACTATTCAATATTGTTATTTTTAATGGGGTGTATTTTATCCACGATAAATTAAAATTTGAAGGTGATATTGATGTATATTTTAGTTAAGAATCTTAATGGACGTTTGATTTTTATAATGGATAATGAAGTCGATTTTGAAGTTTTATTAAATGAATTAAAAGGTCTTTTGGTGCAATCTTTCTTTAAAAAGAAGGATTATTACCCAAAGGCCTTTTTTGATTTGAAGGGTCGAATTTTGGAAAATGATGAGATATTACAATTTTTTGGCGTTCTTGTAGAATGTAAAAGCCTCTTGTTTGGTGGTTTTATAGAAGAAAAAACGGAGGAGAAAAAAGAATTAAGAATGATCGGTGCTTCTATACATGCAGGAGAAAAAATAGAAATTTATGAAGATACTTTAATTACAGGTAAAATCAATCCAGGGGCCATTGTTCAAGTGTATGCTAAATTATATGTCATGCAAGGTGTTTTTGGGATTATAGAAGGCCAAAGTGAAGAAGCTTGTATTTCTAGTCAAAGATTTAAGAATGCAACAATTCGCTTTTTTGGAAAATCTATACACCATTTTACAACTTTCGAAATGTCACTTGTTTATTATAAAGATAATGATATCGTTGTAGAAAAGGGGGATTACATACATGTCTAGAATCATTACTGTGACATCTGGAAAAGGTGGTGTGGGTAAAAGTAGTATCAGTGTTAATTTAGCAATTGCTTTGGCACATCAAAACTTAAAAGTATGTTTGATTGATGGAGATTTTGGTTTAAAGAATTTAGATGTTATGATGGGATTGGAAAATAGAGTTGTTTATGATTTAAATGATGTGATTTCTGGTAAATGTGAAATTCATCAGGTTTTGGTCAAAGATAAAAGAGAACAAACGCTTTATTTATTACCAGCGTGTAAAACGTTGTCTTTTCAAAATTTAGATGCATCGATCATGGCGGCACTGATTGATTATTTAAAAAATGATTTTGATTTTATTATTGTAGATTCACCAGCAGGAATTGAACAAGGGTTTACTTATGCCTCATCAATTGCTGATGAAGCAATTATTGTTGTTAATCTTGATCTTGCAACATTAAGAGATAATGACCGAGTGATTGGCCTATTGCTTAAAAAGGGAATACAGGATTTAAAGTTGATTATTAATAAAGTGAATTTAGATGATATTGAAGATGGCAAATCATTAACGATCGATGATGCTTTAGATATTTTGTCCTTACCACTTTTAGGAATTGTTTATGAAGATCATGAAATGATTGAAGCTAATAATAAAGGACGCCCTGTTTATTTGTTGAAGGGTCATCTTTTACATGATTGTTTTGATAATATCGCACATCGTTTGTTAGGACATAAAAGAGCTTTTGCTAAATGTAAAAGGAGAGGTTTATTAAGTCGTATCTTTTTGGGATGATTTCATATGATGTAATAGGTGATTATATGTCAGATTTGGATGATGTAAGAAAACGTATTGAAAAAAGGAAAAGACCACTTAATGATCATAATTTCAAAAAGCTTTATAATGGTATGGTACGTTTGATGGTCATGATGATTGTTGTTTTAGGTTCGTTGATTGTTTTGAAAAATCCAGAACTTGAACAAAAAATATTTAATCAAAAATATTTACAACAATTGATTACCTTTGTTTCACAAAGTGTTTTAGATTTTTTACCAGAAGATGTTAAAGTAAGTCAAGAATTACAATATACCTTGATCAAGGATGATTATTATAAAGGAACAGGAAATCAGGTTCTTGCAATGAATAACGGTAAAGTGATTGATGTAAAAAAACAACAAGTGACTATTTTAGATGAAAATGGTACGGAAATTACTTTTTCTAAGTTAAAAGATATTCAAGTAAAAAAATTTCAAAAAATAAAACAAGGGGATACAATTGCTTTGTATCAACAAAAGTTTAAAATGATATTTGAATATTTAGGAAAACAAATCACTTATCAAGAATATTTGGGGATGTAAAATGAAAATACATCCCCTTACTTATCTTTATTTGTTTTTAGCTTTTATATCAAGATCTTCTTATTATGTAGCTTTTTTACTTTTTTCTATTTTACATGAAATAGGACATTATCTCGTTGCTCTTTATTTCTCTTTTGAAATTGAAAAGATCATGATACTTCCTTTTGGGGCTTTTTTATTGTTAAAAGATTTAGGAAAGCATTATGTTTATGAAGAAATAGGGATGCTTCTTTGTGGTCCATTTATTAATCTTATTTGTTTTATTTTTTTTCTTTTTATAAAGGAACCATTGTTAGCTAAAATCAATATTTATATTTTAATATTTAACTTACTTCCAGTTTATCCTTTGGATGGTTCAAAACTTTTATTATTATTTTTATCTTATTTCATAGATTATCAAAAAGCTATGCAAATACAAATAAAAGTTTCACTATTATTTATTTGTATTTTATGGATTATTACGAAACAAATAGGGAGAAAAATTATTTTAGGGTATTTATTTTATCAAGTTATTTTATATCTTAAAAATTATCGTTTGATTTATATGGAAACATTAATGAGTGATCATCTTAGTAAAAAAAGAGTGAAAATAAATAAACATCTTGAATATTTTCGACCTTATCAAAATATCTATCATTTTCATCAACGATTTTATGATTTTGACACAATAAAAATTTATTTGATAAAATCTAAGAAATCGCATTGACTTTAATTGGAATATTCAGTATAATGCACTTGTTGTAGACCTCTAGACTACAACCGCACATAAGAGGTATTAAATGCGTTTGCTGCCTTGGTTGGCGAGTCTTAGAAAAAATTTATAGGAGGTGCGGTATGTACGCAATTATCGAAACAGGTGGAAAACAATTAAAAGTTGAAGCTGGTGATGCAATTTTCGTAGAAAAATTAGAAGTTGAAGCAGGAGAAAAAGTTACTTTTGATAAAGTATTATTAGTTGGAGATGAAACTGTAACTATTGGTGCTCCTTATGTTGAAGGTGCTACTGTAGAAGCTACTGTAGAAAAACAAGGTAAAGAAAGAAAAGTAACTATTTATAAATATAACGCTAAAAAACATTACCACAAAAAACAAGGTCATAGACAACCTTATACAAAATTAATTGTTGATGCAATCAACGTTAAATAATGATTAAAGTTCAAATAAAAAGAAATAATAAATATATTACGCAAATTAAAATAAAAGGACATGCCCAGTTTGGTGAATATGGCAAAGATCTTGTGTGTGCTGGCGTAAGTGCTGTGGCTACAGGTATTTGCAATACTCTTGCTAAAAAGGGATTTCTAGAAGAAAAAAAGTGTGCAATTATTTTAAAAAATGGTAATATAATGATAGATGTGTATGAAAATGATGAAATAATGCAAGTGATACTAGAGACTCTTGTGATTAGTTTGGAATCATTTACAGAAGACTATCATCAATATATCAAGATAACCTATGAGGAGGAATAACATCATGATGTTTAAATTAGATTTACAATTATTCGCTTCTAAAAAAGGGGTTGGATCAACTAAAAACGGTCGTGACTCAAAATCAAAAAGATTAGGAGCTAAATTATCAGACGGACAATTCGCTACTGCTGGTTCTATTATTTATAGACAAAGAGGTACTAAAATTCATCCAGGTACTAACGTAGGAAAAGGTGGAGATGACACTTTATTCGCTATGTGTGATGGAATTGTTAAATTCGAAAGAATGGGAAAAGATAGAAAAAAAGTATCAGTTTACCCAGCTGCATAATGAAATCCCTGAAAAGGGATTTTTTTTTGAAAGAGAGGTGGAAGTATGCAATTTATCGATAAAGCTAAAATATATATTGAAGCTGGTAAAGGTGGAGATGGAACGGTGGCTTTTAGACGTGAAGCACATGTTCCAAAAGGTGGACCTGCCGGTGGAGATGGTGGAAAAGGTGGAAGCATTATTTTTGAAGCAACAACATCTTTATCAACGTTATTAGATTTAAAATATAAACGTGTTTATAAGGCACGTCCTGGTGGTAATGGGATGGCTAAAAAAATGCATGGTGCAGATGCAAGTGATTTAGTAATCAAGGTACCAGTGGGGACAGTTATTACGAATGAAGAAACTGGAAAAATTATGGCTGATTTAACAGAAGACAGACAACGTGTCGTTCTTGCTAAAGGTGGTCGTGGTGGAAGAGGAAATGCGCGTTTTGCAACTTCTCGAAATCCTGCACCACAAATTTGCGAAAGAGGAGAACCGGGAGAAAAATTTGATGTTTGCTGTGAGCTTAAATTATTAGCAGATGTTGGACTTGTAGGGTTCCCTTCAGTAGGTAAATCAACATTCTTATCTGTTGTTTCACGTGCAAGACCAGAAATTGCTGATTACCATTTTACGACTATTGTTCCTAATTTAGGAGTCGTTCAAGCAAAAGATGGTCGTAACTTTGTTATGGCTGACCTTCCAGGATTAATTGAAGGGGCAAGTCAAGGTAAAGGACTTGGTCATCAATTTTTAAGACATATTGAAAGATGTCGTGTTATTGTTCATATTATTGATATGGGTGGTATTGAAGGACGTGATCCTTATGAAGATTATTGTACAATTAATGAAGAACTTGGACAATATCAATATCGTTTATTAGAAAGACCACAAATTGTCGTAGCTAATAAAATGGATGAAGAAAATGCTGAAGAAAATTTAAAAGCTTTCAAAGAAAAAGTAGGAGAAGATGTTAAAGTATTCCCTATTTCAGCAATTATTCATGAAGGTGTTGATCAAGTATTATATGCTGTTGCAGATGCTTTAGAAACTGCACCTAAGTTTGATATGGAAGAAGTAGAAGAAAATACAGTTGTTTATAATTATGAAGAAGAAGAGGCACCATTTGTTGTTCACAATTTAGGTAATGGTCAGTGGACAATTACTGGTAAGAAGATTGAACGTCTTGTATCCATGACTTCTCTAGTAAGTGATGATGCAATTAAACGTTTATCTATTAAAATGCGTAATATGGGAATTGATGAAGCTCTTAGAAACGCAGGATGTCAAGATGGAGATGTTGTTTCTATTCTTGATTTTGAATTCGAATTCTATGATTAATGAATCAGGCTTTATGCCTGATTTTTTATTTTCAGTTAATAGATACTATGATATAATTGAGACAAATTTGACACAAATTTGAGACGAAATGATTCGTTTTTTATAATATAATAGTAATAGGAGAAATGTATGTATAGTTATATTAAAGGTTTGATTGTTGATATTCAAAGTGATCATATTGTTTTAGAAAATAATGGGATTGGTTATTTAATTTATGTGAGCAATCCTTATGCTTTTTCTAAAGGAAAAGAAGTGGTTGTTTATCTTTATCAACAAGTAAAAGAAGATGGTATTTTATTGTATGGATTTAATTTAAAAGAAGAAAAAGATTTATTTTTAAAATTGATTTCAGTTAAAGGAATTGGTTGTAAAAGTGCTTGTACAATGCTAGCAAGTGGAGATGTTGAAGGAATTTGTGAAGCTATTGAAAGTGGCAATATGACTTATTTAAAGAAAATACCCGGTATTGGACCTAAAGCAGCAGGACAAATTATTCTTGATTTACAAGGAAAAGTAACTGCTACAAAACAAACTGTCGTTAATCAAGAATTGGAAGAAGCCATGGAAGTATTAATTGCATTAGGTTATAAACAAAGTGAAGTAGATAAAGTTGTTAAGAAATTGACAGATGAAAATTTAGATACAAATGGTTATGTCAAAAAAGCATTAAGTTTAATTGTTAAATAGGAGGGAAAACATGAACGAGGTTTTAGATCCTGAAATTGTAGAAGATGATGAAAGTTCGCTTCGTCCAAGTGATTTTGATGAATATATTGGACAAACAAATCTTAAAGAAAATTTAAAAGTGTTTGTAGGGGCTGCAAAGCTTCGTGATGAGTCGTTAGATCACGTTTTACTTTATGGACCACCAGGTTTAGGAAAAACAACTATGTCAATGATCATTGCTCATGAAATGGGGACGCATATTAAAATTACAACAGGTCCAAGTATTGAAAAAACAGGGGATCTAGTAGCTATTTTAACAGCTCTTGAACCAGGTGATGTTTTATTTATTGATGAAATTCATCGTTTAAATAAAGTGGTAGAAGAAATTTTATATCCAGCAATGGAAGATTTTTGTGTTGATGTTGTTATCGGAAAAGAAGCATCTACAAGATCGGTAAGAATTGATTTACCACCTTTTACCCTTGTTGGGGCAACAACGAGAGCAGGTGATTTATCAGCACCATTAAGAGACCGTTTTGGTATTGTTTCAAAATTAGAATATTATAGTGAAGAAGAACTGACTCAAATTATTGATCGTACAAGTCGTGTGTATAATATTGTTATGGATGATGATGCTAAAAGGGAACTTGCAAGAAGAAGTCGTGGGACACCACGTATTGCAAATAGATTATTTAGAAGAGTCAGAGACTTTTCGCAGTTTTACGGCGATGCAACAATTACAAGAGATAGAACAATTGAAGCATTAGAAAGATTAAAAGTAGACAATTTAGGATTAGATGATGTTGATCATAAGTATTTATTAGGAATCATTCATCGTTTTAAAGGAGGACCTGTAGGACTTGAAGCAATTGCTGCATCTATTGGGGAAGAACCACAAACTTTAGAAGATGTCAATGAACCTTATTTATTACAAATTGGTTTGATTAAAAGAACGCCAAGAGGACGTATAGCAACAGCTGAGGCTTATCGTCATTTAAATATTGAACAAGATTATGAATAGTTTTGAAAAGATAGGACTTATTGTCCTATTTTTTATTTCTCTCATTTATAGTTATGTAAAGCCAACAGCTATTGTTGAAAATATTCAAACCAAACAAAATATTATTATTTATGTAGAAGGAGAGTTTGAAAAAAAACTCTCCTTTAAAACAAAACCAACAATTAATGATGTTTTAACAAAACTGCAAACAGATAACCATTATCAATTTAATGAAAATTATCAACTTACAAATGAAAGTAAACTTTATTTACCTCATGGTCAAAATCTGATTTCATTAAATCATGCTTCACTTGATGATTTAATGAAATTAAAAGGAATAGGAGAAAAAACAGCCATAAAGATTGATGAGTATCGACAAAAAACACCATTTCAAACAATTGAAGATTTAATGAATATTCAAGGAATTGGTGAAAAGACATATCTTCGATTAAGAGAGTATTTATGTTTATAAAAGGGAAAGGTTTTTATCTAGCACTTCCTTTATTGGCGGTTGTTTTAGCTAAAATGTTACATCCTATTTTATATGTATTTCTTATTTTTTATTTTATTTTTCTGTATTTAAAACATTTTAAAATACTATTGAGTGTAAGTTTACTATTAGCATTTCTCTTATTTCTCTTTTTTTATTTACCACAACCTTTAAATCAAAATGAAATTTCAGGAAAGGTCGTAAGTAAGGATGATCAAAGTATTGTTGTCAAGAGGGGGTATCATAAAGTAAAGGTTTATGGAGAATTTAAAAATATCTCGTTGTTTGATGACATTTCTTTGATAGGAAAACCTTATAACTTCCATCAAATACAAAATGATTATGCGTTTAATTATCAATATTATTTATATAGTTTAAATATTTTTGATACTTTACAACTTGAAAAAATAAAAAGTAATCAACATCAAGATTATCTATATCATTATTTAGAAAAAAGAATCAAGACATCTTCCAAAGTAAAAAGTCTGTTATCTTTATTTATTTTAGGAACGAAAGATGAACAAATGAAAGAATATTATCAAAAGTTAACGCAACTCTCGATTGTTCATTTATTTGCTCTTTCGGGTATGCATCTTACAATTTTACAGAAATGGCTGATGAATTTTTTAAAATTCTTTTTTTCAAAAAAGGGACAAAAATGTATATCTCTTATATTGATTGGGGTTTACATGTTTAGTATTCCTTATAATATTTCTTATTTAAGAGCGTATCTAATGCTTTTTTTACCAATGATTTTTGGTAAATGGTTAAATCAGTTGGATATTTTTTCTTTTTTAACAGTTGGTATGTTAATGTATAATCCTTATTTGGTTTATAATTTATCTTTTATTTTTTCTTATTTGATTTATTTTTTTATTTTACTTTTACAAAATCAAAAAGCAGGGAAATATTATTTATTTTTAGGTTCAATTCCCATTATTATTTCTATTCAACATGTTTTACCGGTGTTTTCTTTTTTAATAGGTATTCTTCTAATGCCTTATATAGAAATGATTTATAAAAGTATGCTTTATTATTTATTACTTGGAAAATATGTTTTACCTTTTTTATCTTTAGAATATGAATTGTTATTAAAAATGATTGCTTTTATTTATGATTTTTCTTTTACATTGCCTTTTAGTCAACCGACTTTATTTTTTATAGGTGTTTATTATTATCTTTATTTAAAAGGAATTTATAAATTGAATGTCAATAGAAAAGTAACCCAAGAAGTATGTCTATTATTAAGTGTGTTACTTGCTTTTTATTTTTATCCTTATTACAACATGAAAGGACAAGTTGTGATGATTGATGTGGGCCAAGGGGATTGTTTTTTTATTCAACAGCCTTATGCCAGAGGAAATGTATTGATTGATACTGGGGGATTACAAAAGAGTGATCTTGCGACTTCTCGGTTAATTCCTTATTTACAAAGTCAGGGTGTTTTTTATTTGGATGCCGTTTTTATTTCGCATGAAGACTATGATCATTGTGGAGCGTTAACGTCTTTGAAAGAACATTTTAAAGTTAAAAAGGTTATCTATGATTTTAAGAAAAAGACCATAGGTGATTTAGTTTTTAAAAATTTAGCTTTAGATAAATATTATACAAATTCAAATGATCGCTCTTCTATTATTTACGTGACTATCAACCGTTTAAATTATTTATTTACAGGTGATATTTCTAAAGAGGTGGAAAGTGATTTATATCAGACATATCATCATTTAGATGTCGATGTTTTAAAAGTGGCACATCATGGAAGTAGCAGTTCTTCAAGTGATGATTTGTTTAAAATGATTGATCCTAAAGTAGCGCTTATTTCTGTAGGAAAGAATAATCGTTATAGACATCCATCTTATTTAACATTAAATCGTTTGGAAGCATATGGGGTGAAAATTTATCGAAGTGATCTTCAGGGAATGGTTAAGATTGTTTATTATGGAGGTAAGAATTATATCATGACTTCAAGTGGTTTTTAGTTTATAATAGCTATGGTGATGATATGTTATATGTATTATATGGAACAGAAAGATTACTGATGGATCAACGTTTAGATAAGTTAAAAAAAGATCATCATTGTAATCAAGAACAGATGAATTATACAGTTTATGATGTTTCTAAAGAGGGAATGAAAGTTGTTTTAGAAGATGTAATGACACCTCCTTTTTTAAGTGATGAAAAAATGGTTGTTATTAAAAAAGCGGATTTTCTAACAACCAAAAAAATAAAAAAAGATAATCATGATATAGATTATTTTATGCAATGTTTACCTTATTTAGATAAAACAGTGCATCTTGTTATTTTTAATGATGAAAAGAATTTTGATGAAAGAAAAAAAGTTGTCAAAATGTTAAGAAAAGAAGCACAGTTTTATGAAATCAATCCTTTAAATTATTATAAAGTTTCTGATACAGCCAGACAGGCAGTTAAAAAAAGAAATTGTACCATTGATGATGATGCTTTAGAGTTACTTTTAAGTAGAAAAGGAACAAATTTAATGGATATTGCTAGTGAAGTAGAAAAGCTTTGTTTATATACACAGCATATTGATATTCATTGTGTTGAAGAACTTGTCAGTCGTCCCTTAGATGAAAATGTTTTTGATTTAACAACAGCTATTTTAAGTAAAGATAAACAAAAGATGATGTCTATTTATAAAGATTTAATGACAATTAATGAAGAACCAGTTAAATTGATTGTTTTGGTAGCTAATTCTATGCGTTTGATTTATCAAGTAAAATTATTAGATAGAAAAGGGTATACTGATCAAGAAATTGCTAAAATGTTGGCAGTTAATCCTTTTCGTTTAAAATATGTAAGAAAAGAAGGTCAATTTTTTCAAATAGATGAACTACTTAGATGTTTAAATGAATTATCTTTATTGGATGTTAAAATTAAGACGGGACAAATAGATAAAAAATTAGGCTTAGAATTATTTATGTTAAGAATATAGGAGAAATTATGGAATCATTAAGAGAATTATTTAAGATAGGATTTGGACCATCCTCTTCACATACAATGGGTCCGCAAAGAGCAGCTTCTAAAATAAAAGAACAATATCCAAATGCTTCACGTTTTGAAGTTGAATTATATGGGTCGCTTGCCTTAACTGGAAAAGGTCATTTAACAGATTATATTATTAAACAAACATTGGGCAAGCAAACGATTGTTCGTTTTAAAAGTGATCGTTTACCTTATCATCCAAATGGAATGAAATTTTATGTGTACCAAGATGAAGAAATTCTTGATACAATTACTGCTTATTCTATAGGTGGAGGAACTGTTGAATATGAAGGAAGTAAGTTGCAACAAACAAAACAAATCTATCCTCATAAAAATCTTAAAGAAATTATTCAATATATTGAAGACAATGGTATTTCCTTCTATGATTATGTTTTAAATTATGAAGATGAACATTTTAAGGTCTACTTATTTGAAGTGTTAGACAGTATGTTTACCTGTGTACAAAATGGCTTACATCATGAAGGAGTGATTCCTGGAAGGTTACAACTAAAAAGAGTTGCTAAAAGTATGTATCAACAAGCCATCAATACACGAAGAGAAAGTGATCGAGAAAGATTACTTGTTTCAAGCTATGCTTATGCTGTTTCTGAGGAAAATGCTTGTGGTAATAAAATTGTTACTGCGCCAACATGTGGAGCAAGTGGAATTTTACCAGCAGTGTTATTTTATTGTTATAAACAATTAGAGATTCCTCGTAAAGAATTGATCAAAGCTTTGGCCGTTGCTGGATTATTTGGAAATGTTATTAAACATAATGCAACAATTTCTGGTGCTGATGGCGGATGTCAAGCAGAGGTAGGTAGTGCCTGCGCGATGGCAGCGGCAGCGTATGGTTGGATTTTAGAACTTAACAATTCTTTAATCGAATATGCTGCCGAGATGGGACTTGAACATAATTTAGGACTGACATGTGATCCTGTGGGTGGTTATGTCCAAATTCCTTGTATTGAAAGAAATGGTTTTGGAGCTTTACGTGCAATCGATGCAGCAAGTTATGCGAAGCAATTAGGATATTTAAGAAAAAATAAAGTTTCTTTTGATTCAATTGTCAATGTTATGAAAGAAACAGGGAAAGATTTAAATAGTGCTTATAAAGAAACTTCTTTAGGTGGACTAGCAAAGGAATTTGGTTTAAAAGATGGAGACTAGAAGTTTATATGTACACATTCCTTTTTGTGAGTCTATTTGTAGTTATTGTGATTTTTGCAAGGTCTATTATGATCAAAAACAAAGTGATCTCTATTTACAAAGATTAAATGAAGAATTATCACAAATAGAGCAACATCATTTAAAAACGATTTATATTGGAGGGGGAACCCCTAGTGCTTTAAATGATGAACAATTAGAAAAATTAATGTCAATGTTAAAACCCTATAGTTTAGAAGTGGAAGAATATTGTATGGAGGTTAATCCAGAGTCAATGGATTATTATAAGTTAAAGATTTTAAAAAAAGGTGGTATTAATCGTTTAAGTATTGGTGTACAAACATTTCAAGATCATTTATTAAAAGAAATAGATCGTCATCATAATACAACACAAGTAAAAAATATTATTAAATACGCTAAAGAAATAGGTTTTGATAATATCTCAATTGATTTGATGTATGGTTTACCAAAACAAACAAAAGAAGATATTAAAAAGGATATAGAAGTTTTACAAACTTTAAATTTACAACATGTTTCTTATTATTCTTTGATTTTAGAAGAAGGAACGATTTTAAAATATAAAAATTATCAACCTTTAGATGAAGAAAGCGAATATCAATTAACATTATTCATTGATCAAGAATTAGAAAAAATAGGTTTTGAGAAATATGAAATTTCTAATTATGCTAAACAAGGTTATCAATCAAAGCATAATTTAATTTATTGGTATTATGATAATTATTATGGAATAGGATTAGGTGCATGTAGTAAAATTGATGGACAAATTATAGAACATAGTCGATCACTTACTAAATATTTAAATGGTGATTTTAAAACAACAACAATTGATGAAACAAAAGAAGAAACGATGTTTAATCAAATAATGATGTCACTTCGTTTAAAAGAAGGTTTAGATTTAAAGAAATTTAAAGAAAGATATCAAGAAGATGCTTGTATTCTATATAAAGAAGCGGTTACTAGAAATATAGAAAAGGGTAGATTGATGATTGAAAATGATTATTTAAAAGCAACGCAAGAAGGGCAATATGTTTTAAATGATATATTAATTGATTTTATGAAATAGCAGGAATGCTATTTTTTTATTTTTTTAGCACCAAGTTGTTGACAGTGCTAAAATAAAATGTATAATGTATTTAGCACAAGAGAAATAAGAGTGCTAAAGGTGGTGAACTTGATGTTAACAGCAAGACAAATGCTGATATTCAAATGTATAGTTGAAGAATTTATCGAAAATGCTGAACCGGTTGGATCCAAGGCATTGATGGTAAAATATCAACTACCGTATTCAAGTGCAACGATTCGTAATGAAATGAACTTTCTAGAAAATTATGGTTATCTAGAAAAAACACATATTTCTTCAGGAAGAGTACCTTCCAAAGAAGGATATCGTTTCTATGTTCATAACTTAGGAAAAGTTGATTTGGATGAAGGAACAAAAAATCAAGTTGCTACAATTATTAATAAGCATCGTCGAAATTTAAATGAGATGGTGCATGAAAGTTGTAACATGTTGAGTGAATTAACTCATCTTACAAGTGTTGCATTAGGAAATGCTTCAGATGATACATTGCAACGCATCTCTGTTGTTCCTTTGGATGATGGACGTGTAACAGCAATTATCATTACAAGTCAAGGTCATGTTGAAAATAAAGTTTTCCAATTTTCAAGTGATGTAGAAATGGAAGATTTATTAAGTTGTGTTAATGTGATGAATGAATTATTGATAGGAACACCTATCAGTGAAGTCGCATTTCATTTAGAACGAGATGTTCGACCAATTCTTACAACGCAAGTGAAGCAACATGAAGAATTATTTAATGCGTTTTTGGAAGCATTCATTAAATTTGCTTCAAATAGTGTTTATTTTTCTGGAAAAGAAAATATTCTCTATCAACCAGAATTTAATGATGTGGATAAATTAAGAAGACTTGTAAGTGCTTTTGAAAATTCAAAAGTGTGGAAAACTCTACCGTTATCGAGTGAGGATGGTATTCAAATCAATATTGGAAATGAAACACCTCTAGGAAAAATGAATGATGTTTCAGTAATTTCTGCTTCATTTAAAACAGGGGAAACATCAAAAGGTTCTATTTCGGTAATTGGTCCAACAAGAATGCCTTATGAAAAAGTAGTGGCATTAGTAGAGTATATATCTGAAAATATTGAAAAGGCTTGTTTAGAAGATAAACAAGATGAGAAATAGAGGTGAACAAATTGGCTGAGGAAACTAAAGTTGAAAAAGAAGTAACTGAAGAAGTTGAAGAAAACAAAGAAGCTGAGGCTGAAGTTGTTGAAGAGGAAAAAGTTGATCAAGAAGATCAAATTAAAATTCTTCAAGGTGAAGTTGATAAATGGAAAAATGATTATTATAAAGTGTTTGCGGATATGGAAAACATTAAAAGACGTATGCAAAATGAACATGCAAATAACTTAAAGTTCATGATGCAAGGTTTTATTGAACAAATGTTACCAATCGTTGATAACTTTGAAAGATCATTAGCAATTGAAAATCCAAGTGAAGAAGTGGCAAACTTCTTAAAAGGATATGAAATGATTTATAAACAAATCATGACATTATTAGAAAACCAAGGAGTTAAAGTGATTGAAGCTGAAGGTAAAGAATTTGATCCTAACTTCCATCAAGCAGTAATGACTGTAAGTGATGAAAACTTTAAACCTGGTATGGTTGTTGAAGAGTTACAAAAAGGTTATATGTTAAAAGATCGCGTTATTCGTGCATCTTTAGTAAAAGTAAGTGAATAAAATAGGAGGATTTATATTATGGCAAAAATTATTGGTATTGACTTAGGAACTACAAACTCATGTGTAAGTGTGTTAGAAAACAATGAAGTAAAAGTAATTGCAAACCCAGAAGGAAATCGTACAACACCTTCAGTTGTATCTTTCAAAAATGGTGAAATTATTGTTGGGGAAGCTGCAAAAAGACAAGCAGTAACAAACCCTGATACAGTAATGTCAGTTAAACGTTATATGGGTACTGATCATAAAGAAAACGTAAATGGTAAATCTTATACACCACAAGAAATTTCAGCAATGATCTTACAAAACTTAAAAGCAACTGCTGAAGCTTATTTAGGTGAAACAGTAACAAAAGCAGTTATCACTGTACCTGCATATTTCAATGATGCTCAAAGACAAGCAACAAAAGATGCTGGTAAAATCGCTGGTTTAGACGTTGAACGTATCATCAACGAACCAACTGCTGCAGCATTAGCATTCGGTCTTGATAAATTAGACCAAGAACAAAAAGTATTAGTTTATGACTTAGGTGGTGGTACTTTCGACGTATCTATCTTAGACTTAGCTGATGGTACATTTGAAGTATTAGCTACTGCTGGTAACAATAAATTAGGTGGGGATGATTTCGATAAGAAAATCATGGACTACATCGTAGATGAATTCAAGAAAGAAAATGGTATTGATTTATCTAACGATAAAATGGCAATGCAACGTATTAAAGAAGCTGCAGAAAAAGCTAAAAAAGACTTATCTGGTGTAATGCAAACTCAAATTTCATTACCATTCATCTCAGCTGGTGCTGCTGGACCATTACACTTAGAATTATCATTAACAAGAGCTAAATTTGATGAAATTACAAGAGACTTAGTTGTAGCTACTGAAGGACCAGTTAGACAAGCATTAAGTGATGCTGGAATGCAACCAAGTGAAATTGATCAAGTATTATTAGTTGGTGGATCTACTCGTATCCCTGCTGTTCAAGAATCTGTTAAACGTTTACTTGGAAAAGAACCTAACAAATCAGTAAACCCAGATGAAGTTGTATCTATGGGTGCTGCTATCCAAGGTGGAGTTATCGCTGGTGACGTTAAAGATGTCTTATTATTAGATGTTACACCACTTTCATTAGGTATCGAAACAATGGGTGGAGTTATGACAGTATTGATTGAAAGAAATACTACAATTCCAACTACTAAATCACAAGTATTCTCTACTGCTGCTGATAATCAACCAGCTGTTGATATCAACGTATTACAAGGTGAAAGATCAATGGCTAGAGATAATAAACAATTAGGTTTATTCAAATTAGATGGTATCGAACCAGCTCCAAGAGGAGTACCTCAAATCGAAGTTACTTTCTCAATTGACGTTAACGGTATCGTAAATGTTAAAGCTAAAGATTTAAAAACTCAAAAAGAACAATCAATCGTTATTCAAAACTCTACAGGATTATCTGATGAAGAAATCGATCGTATGGTAAAAGAAGCTGAAGCTAATAAAGCTGAAGATGAAAAGAAACGTAAAGATATCGAAACAAGAAATAAAGCTGAACAAATGATCAATGAAATTGATAAAGCTTTAGCTGAACAAGGTGATAAGATTGATGCTAATCAAAAACAACAAGCAGAACAATTAAAAACTGAATTAAAAACTGCTTTAGATAACAATGATATGGCTACTCTTGAAGCTAAAATGTCAGAATTAGAACAAATGGCTCAACAAATGGCATCATATGCTTATCAACAACAACAAGCAAACCCTAATGGTGGTGCTGGACAAACAACATCAAATAACAATGATGATAATGTTGTTGATGCTGATTTCGAAGAAAAGAACTAATCACTTAAAAAACCAAGGTTCTTCCTTGGTTTTTTAAAAGTATTATAGAAAGGATGATTTTATGGCAAGTAAAAGAGATTTTTATGAAGTCTTAGGGATTTCAAAAACAGCAAACGCTGATGAAATAAAACGTGCATACCGTAAAAAAGCAAAACAATATCATCCCGATATCTGTAAAGAACCTGATGCAGAAGAAAAATTTAAAGAAGTTCAAGAAGCTTACGAAGTTTTATCTGATGATAATAAAAGAGCGGCTTATGATCGTTATGGACATGCAGCCTTTGAACAAGGTGCAGGTGGTGCTGGAGCCGGTGGCTTTGGTGGATTTGGTTTTGAAGATGTCGATTTAGGAGATATTTTTGGATCATTCTTTGGTGGCGGGGGAAGTCGTCGTCAAAGACAAAATGGACCACGTCGTGGTGATGATCATTTAATGCGTCTAGAAATTGATTTCATGGATGCAATCAATGGTGTTAAAAAAGATATTAAAGTAACTTATGATGCAGAATGTCCACATTGTCATGGTAGTGGTGCAAAAACACCAAACGATGTACAAACATGTTCGCATTGTAATGGTACAGGAACTGTTTCTAAACAACAACAATCTCCATTTGGTACATTTGTAACACAAACAACATGTCCACATTGTAATGGTACTGGTAAAGAAATTAAAGTTAAATGTCCTGACTGTCATGGTAAAGGATATATTACTAAAACAGTTACTGTTCAATTAGATATTCCAGCTGGTATTAATGATGGCCAACAATTACGTGTTGCTGGTAAAGGTGGAAGAGGATCTAATGGTGGATCTAATGGTGACTTATTTGTAGAAATCCGTGTAAGAAACAATACACACTTTATTCGTGAAGGACGTAATATTTATGTTACAATTCCTATTAGTTCAGTTGATGCAACTTTAGGATGTGAGGTAGATGTACCAACAGTACAAGGTGACGTGAAAGTTAAAATTCCTGCAGGAACACAATCTGGAACAACTTTAAGATTAAAAGGTAAAGGGGTCAAAGATTTAAGAGGAAACGGATACGGAGATCAAATGGTTAAGGTTGAAGTTAAAATTCCTACAAAACTTTCTAGTAAAGAAAAATCATTGTATGAACAATTACAAAAATTAAGTAAAAAAGAATCTATCTTTGAATCATTTAAGAAAGGATTTAAAAGATAGAATAGCGAGTAAATATAGTGGGGTGAGTTCAGTTTCATCTCACTTTTTTGGCTTTTATAGTTGTATTGATAACTGGATTTTTGGGATGAATACAGTTTTTAAGCGTTTATTAATGGATAAAAAATTTTTTGTAATTGTAGTAGTTTGTTATGTTTTTTATTAATTGTTAAAAAAATCACAAAAAGCGGGATAATATGTTAAATATTATTGAATATATATTTATATCATGATATGATTCTTATAGAAGTGAATGTGATGTTAGGTTTTTATAAAAAAATACGGTCATTTTATTTAAACCTAACCACTTTTTTTAGCGAGAAATGTAAGCGCTTAAACGGATGTTCGCAGTTTAAAAAGAAAATTAGGAAAGGGGTTAAATTAGTACTTAAATAATACGTAAAATACTGGTGAATGATTAATGTTGATGTTAAGGGGTATTATTTATAGTTTTATGACTCGCTTAAATAGGCATTCACAAATATAGCAGAATTACTATTCTATTATAATAATTTACTAATATTCTATTATTGATAAAACAATTGATAATAATTAGCATAAATTAAAGTTTTAGATAAGGTTTTTGGTTTTATATACCTAATTGACATCATTAATAAAAACTAGTATATGTATTAATTTATTAATTTAAAGTGAGTAGAAAATGAAAGGAAAAGTATCGAAGAATAAGTTTCTTAAAGTAGTTTTACCGGCACTTTTGGTAGTTGCTATTATTTGTCAAGCAGTCGGTTTTCAGGCAGTTTTAGCTAAAGGCAATGTTGCAACAACATCTAGCGACAGTATTTCAAACCTTACAGATCAACAATTACAAGCATTAACAAATCCTATTCTTCAATCTTACAAAGCAGATAGTAGCCATAAAGTTTGGAAAATGACTGACGATAGTCGATTAGCTGTTTTAGCAAATCAAACTAATATCGAAAATGCAAGATTACAAGAAGTGGTAAAATTAGTAAATTCAGAATTTGTTGAAAAAGAAATTATTTCATCTCCGTTAGCAATGGTTTATGCTCAAGAAAAAGATGTGAGTTATGGAGATATTTTGATTGATATTGATCAAACAAGTTCAATTACTAGTAGCTCTAATAGTAAAGAAGCATATAAAATCACTATTGGAGAAAATGGAGTTCGTTTAACTGGTGCTAGTGAAAATGCTATTATGCACGGATTAAGAACAATCCAAAATTTGATTATTACTAACGATGGATTAGTTTACGGTGAAATCGTAGATTATCCAAATGTTGCAGAACGCAGAGTACATGTCGATTGTGCTAGAAAATATATTTCTAAAGATTGGTTTATTCGTCAAATTAGAGAAATGTCATATATGAAAATGAATGCTCTTCAAATTCATTTTTCTGAAAATATGGGATTTAGAATTGAATGTGAAACAGATCCATCTATCGTTTCTGATCAATATTTAACAAAGACAGAAGTGAGAGAAATATTAGCAGAAGCTAAAAAATATGGTATTAATGTTATTCCATCATTTGATAGTCCAGGTCATGTTGATCAAATTTTAAAAGCTCATCCAGAATATGGGCAAGTTAATACTAGTGGAAATCATTATAAATCTGGTTTAGATGTTACTAATCCTGAAGCTATTGCATATATTCGTAGTTTATATGATGAATATATGGATCTATTTGAAGGATGTACTGATTTCCATATTGGTGGCGATGAGTATATGGAGTTTGACCGTGCACCATTTACTACAGAATATAAGAGTGTATTAAATTCATATGCAGTTAAAAAATATGGTCAAGGATATATTTGGAAAGATGTAATTGCTGGATATATCAATGATTTAGCAGAATATGTACATAATCGTGGATTTACACCAAGAATTTGGAATGATGGTGTTTATTATGGTGAAAATTCTTATGAAGGTGCACAAAAAATAAAAATGCATGACTATATTGGAATTGATTTCTGGTCACAAATGTCATGGAATTCAAGTATTGCAAATTTACAAACATTCATTAATAAAGGCCATGATACAATTTACAATATCAATGCAAGCTTTTTCTATTATGTATTACGTAATAGTAAACCTACAGATGGCAGAGAACAACATTCATTTGATAACTTAAATGCAGATCGTAAAATCTATAATGAATGGTCACCTGGAAAGTTCCAAGGAAATCCAGCTGTAAATGATGGTTCTGATTTTATCAAGGGTGCTTCATTGGCAATTTGGTGTGATAATCCAAATTTATGTAGTGAAGATGTAATTACTGAAGATATTGCTGATGAGTTACGTGCATTAGCTTCTAAATCATGGAATACAAGTAGTAATTCAATTACTGATTTTGATAGTTTCCAAGAAAATTATACTAAATTAGGTAATGTTGCTGGATTTGAAAAAGGATCTACATTACCAGATGTTGGGGAATTCTTAACAGCGGGTGATTTAGGTAAAATTACTATTCGTTTCGTAGATGAAAACAATCAAGAATTAAAACATGAAGTAACTAAATATGGAACAGTTGGTGAAGAATTTGAATTTAGTGCAGATCCTATTTATGGATATCGTGTAATTGATAATAAACCAATTACTGGTACTTATACTAAAGAAGGTGCTGTTTATGTATTTACTTATGAATTATATACAGATAAAGCAGCTTTAAATAATGAAGTAACAAATGCATTAAAAGAAAAAGATTATATCAATGAAACATTTAGTGAATATAAAACAGCATTAATAGCTGCTAAAGCTATTAATGATAAAACTGATGCAACACAGGCAGAAGTAGATGAAGTATATGATGAACTTATCGAAGCTAAAGCAAAAGCAGTTAAAATAGAATATTATTCGTTATATGTACAAAGTACATATCCACTAAAACAAGATGATTATGTTGGTGGATATGAAGCATATAAACAAGCTGTAGATGCTGGTAAAGCATTATTATCTAGCGATACTTTAAATGCTGAGACTGCTAAAGGAGCTTATGAAGCAATTAAAACTGCTAAATCAAACTTAGTAAAACCTGATGGAAACATTCCAACAATTACCGCTACAGATAACTATTACGAAAAGAATCAATGGTATCCAACTAAAGAATATAGTTATGAAAAAATGTTAGATAACGATTTGAATACTAAGTGCTGGTTTGGACAAGAACAAGCAGCGGATAAAGAATTTAAATTTACTTTTCCTACAGCTGTCAACATGACAAGTGTTCAAGTTATTCAACCTTCTAATGTAGGTGCTGATGCTTTAAAAGGTGCAGATATTGAAGTTTCATTAGATGGTGAAACATGGACTAAAGTTGGATCAATTACGGAAAATGATTTAGATTACACAGCAACATTTGAAAAAACAGCAGTAAAATATGTCAGAGTCCGTTTAACTGTAGCTAAACCAGGTTATTGGTATCAAGTTTCTGAAGTAAAATTTGCTTATGAACAACCACAAGAAGATAACACTTTAAGAGATATGATTAATGAAGCTGAAGAATTAGATATAAGCGGTAAGTCTTCCGTTTTAGTGTCTAATATGGTTGATGCTTTAATCGCTGGTCAAAAGGAATATGTTAAAGGTACTACTGATACTACAACTGTAGAAACAAATTTAAGAAATGCTATCGATGCATTAAAAAATGCAGCTGATACTACTGATTTATCAAGATTAATAGAAGAAGTACAAAAATTAAACGAAGCTGATTATACAGTAGATTCATGGAATGATTTAAAAACTTCTTATAATAAGGCATTAAAAGTTTTAGAAAATAAAACTGCCACACAAGAACAAGTTGATAAGGCTTATGATGATTTAGATAAGGCTATTAAAGGATTAATTGATGCTCCTATAGCAGCGGATAAAACAGAGTTATTAAAAATTATGGAAACAACTAAAGAATTAGTTGAAAAAGATTATACTCCTGAATCATGGAAAGTATTAAAAGATGCACTAGATGAAGCTAATAAGGTAGTGGCTGATGATAAAGTTACTCAAGAACAAGTTAATAAGGCTTATGATGATTTAGATAAGGCTATTAAAGGATTAATTGATGCTCCTGTAATAGTAGATAAAAAAGAATTATCAAATGTTATTGAAACAACTAATGATTTTGTTGAAAAAGATTATACGGTAGATTCATGGAAAGCATTTAAAGAAGCATTAGATCATGCAAAAGATGTTTTACAAAATGAAAATACAACTCAAGATGAAGTTGATCAAGCTTTAGCATCTCTACAAGATGCCATTAAGAATTTAAAAACAGTTTCTCAAACTGGAAATAATGATCAACCAAATCTAAAACCAAATGATCAAATACAAACAAGTATTAAAAAAGAAGATGACAATAAAACATCATCAACAAAAAATAACTCTCATATAAAAACTGGTGATGATATGTCAGTTGTACCATATATTTTACTTATGGCAACAGCTGGGGGTTATATTGCACTTCAAAGAAGAAATAAAGAAGATTAAATAATAAAAGCTATATAACACATATAAATGTATGGCTATATAGTGATTTATGATTTAATAAAATGTGTTATAGACTTTTATAGTCAATTTGGAGTTAAAGATAAAAGACATCGGATTTATTGCTTTTAAGGTAATGATCGATGTCTTTTTTTTGAAAATAAGATTTTGCTTTTGTTGTATTGTTTATACTTTCTACAGGTGTTTTGTTTTTTAATAAGTTGTTTATAAACAAAAAAACAGTACTATGTACTGTCTTCATCTATTATCCAGCTTTTCTTAATGTTCTTAACTCTTTAGCAGAAATTCTAACTTTTGTAGGTTTACCATCTACTAAAATAGTAGCTTTTTGTAAGTTAACATTCCATTTTCTTCTACTTGAGTTTAACGCATGAGAACGAGTGTTTCCTGATAATGGACCTCTACCACTGATTTGGCATTTTCTTGACATGTTCTTTCCCTCCTTTAGTAGTTGTTCTACGTACTGTGTTATATTAACATTATTTATAGTATAATGCAAACATTTTTTTACAAAAAAGCTGTTTTTATCAATATTTGTGATTATAAATACTTTATATAATGATAAAAATGAGTTAATTTGTATTTTTTTTTAATAATATGTGATATGATGGCTTGCGGTTGGAAAGATACTAAAAGAGTGATTATAATTTGTAAATATTATATTTTTAAGGTATAATTATGTTTGAACATGAAATCATTTTAAGGAGGATAACTTGATGATTGAAAAAAATACAAATTTAGGATCAGTAAATATTTCTTTAGATGTAGTTTCTACTGTAGCTGGTGGAGCTGCTACTGAATGTTATGGTGTAGTAGGTATGGCTAGCCAAAAGAAATTAAAAGATGGATTTTATGAATTATTAAAGAAAGAAAATTATTCTAAAGGAATTATTGCGAGTGATGGAGAAACTGGTTTAATTTTAGATTTATATATCATTTTAGGGTATGGAATTAAAATTAATGAAATTTTAGTTGAAGTTCAAAAGAAAGTGAAATACGTTGTTGAATCAACATTAGATGTCAAAGTTGAGGCAGTTAATGTTTATGTTCAAGGACTTCGTAATATCGATTAGTGGAGGAAAAATATGCAAATACTTACAGGAAAGCTATTTAAAGAGATGGTTTTATGTGGTGCGAATACTCTTCATAATAATCATCCTGAAATAGATGCTTTAAATGTATTCCCTGTACCTGATGGGGATACTGGAACAAACATGTCTATGACTTTTAATGCTGGAGCAGCAGAAATCAAAGATATGGATAGTGACAATATTTATGATATTGCTAAAAAATTATCTAAAGGTTTATTAATGGGAGCACGTGGTAACTCAGGTGTTATCTTATCACAAATCTTTAGAGGATTTGCAATGGGCTTAGAAGGTCATGAAAGTGTTGATGCTGTTGCTTTTGCCAATGCTTGGAAAAGTGGGGCAGAAGTTGCTTATAAAGCTGTTATGAGACCTGTTGAAGGAACAATTTTAACTGTTATTAGAGAATCAAGTGAAAAGATCGTTGAATATACTCAACCAGGTATGGAAATTGAAGATGTTTTCTCTTATTTTGTTAAAGAAGCAGAAAATTCATTAGAAAGAACACCTGAATTACTTCCAGTATTAAAAGAAGTTGGTGTTGTTGATAGTGGTGGAGCAGGTTTATTGTTGGTTTTAACTGGATTTATGGCTGCTTTATCAGGTGATCGTGTTGATTTTGTTGATATTAAATCAGAAGGTCAAGTCAATGCTGGAACTGAATTAGAATCTGGTGAAGAAGGATATGGATACTGTACAGAATTTATTGTTCGTCTTGAACCTTCATTAATTGATAAATTCTCAGAAAACCAATTAAAGAAAGAATTAGAAAGAATTCCAGGAAACAGTATCGTCGTTGTACAAGATGAAGATATCGTTAAAGTACACGTACATACATTAAAACCAGGTGAAGCTTTAAACTTAGCACAAAGATTTGGTGAATTTGTGAAGTTAAAAATTGAAAATATGCAAGAACAAGCAAATAACTTACAAAATGCTGCAGCAAATCAAGGAAGTATTGTAGGTGTTGATGATAGCAAACCTCAAAAACGTGAAGCTAAAGAAACAGCTATTATTTCTGTTTGTGCTGGACAAGGTGTAGAAGATGCATTCTTAGAATTACATTGTGATTATGTTGTAAGTGGTGGACAAACAATGAATCCATCTACTGAAGATATGGTTGCAGCTGTTAAAGAAGTAAATGCTAAAAATGTTATTATCTTACCAAATAACTCTAATATTGTAATGACTGCTCAACAAACAGCTACAATCTTAGAAGGAGAAGTCAATGTTATTGTTATTCCAACAAAAACAATTCCTCAAGGATTATCAGCATGTGTTATGTATAATCCAGAAGTTTCATTGGAAGATAATATTGCTGAAATGGAAGATGCTGTTGCTAATGTTAAAACTGGACAAGTAACATTTGCGATTAAAGATACAAACATCGATGGTGTTGAAATTAAAGCAAATGACTACATGGCTTTAGTCGAAAAAGATATCGTTGCATGTAAACCAAATAAATTAGATGCTTTAAAAGTATGTTTAGAAAAGCTAGTAGATGAAGATTCTGAATTAATTACTTTACTTGTTGGCGAAGATGTTGTTGATGAAGAAGTAGAAGAAATCGAAAGCTACATTGAAGATAACTTTGATGCAGAAGTAGATATTATCGAAGGAAAACAACCTGTTTATTCATTTATTATTGGTGTCGAGTAAAAATAAAACACAAAAAACGTTGATAAAATCAACGTTTTTTAAATGTTTGTTTATAAATGTCGTTTATTTGTCGTTTAAAATCACTCCATTTCATTATCTTCTAGGTTAAATTCAATGATTTGAGCGACTTTTTGTTTTTGTGATTTTAATACATCTGCATAAATATTTGCGGTTGTTTTAATATCATTATGACCTAAATGAGATGAAACAATTTTTATATCTACTCCATTATTCAATAGGAGTGTAGCATTAGCGTGCCTTAAGAAGTGAACGGTTATATATTCATAATCAGTTCCTTTTTTTATACGTCGTAATCTATTATTGATTTCAGTTCTAAATATATAATTACCAGTAACTTGGCTGAAAACGAGATTGTGATCCTCATATTTATTTTTTAACTGATGCTTTCTTTCATTTTGTTCTTTTTTAGTCATTTGTAGAAGATTGTAAATAGAGTTATTCATTCCAAGAGTGCGATAACTATTTTCAGTTTTAGGCGGACCAACAATGAATTCGTCTTTAGTATAATTCACTGTTTTATTGATGTTAATTTCTCTATTTTTAAAATCTATATCATCCCATGTAAGAGCAAGAGTTTCACCGATGCGCATACCTGTATAGATTTGAAATTGGATTATAGCATTATAAGTTGTGTATTCACTTGTTTTTTTTAATATATCTTTTATTTGGTCAACTTCTAATGGCTTTAATTTTTTTCTTGGATTTTTCCTAGGTTTTATTGCGTTATAGCAAGGGTTTTCTTTGATCCATCCATTTGAAATAGCATAATTTAAAATTCTTGTGAGTACTGAATAAATAGATTGCACATATGAATCTTTATAGTATTGCTTAGGCTTTAATGGTTTTCCGGTTTTTTTATCTCTTTTAATGGCAATATCGTTCAAAAAAACAGTAATCCTATTAGTTGTTATCTGACCGATTTTAAGATGACCTAATTCTGGTAATATTTTTATTTCTGCAATATTTTTTAAATAGTAAAAGGTCGTATCACGCAACATATTTGGTGCATAAAATTTTTCGTATGATTTCCAAACTTCTTCGAGTCTCATTTCAACACCGGTATTTTGATCACGTTCGAATTGTCGTTGGAATTCTATTTCAAATTCTTTGGCGATTTTACGAGCTTCGCGTAGACCCATATTTTTGGGCTGTTTAAAAGTTTTGTATTTTCTAACTTGAACATAATTTCCATTATGGTTTATTTTGTAACCATTTGATGCCTCAATTTTAAACGAAATAGTGCCATCTTTGTTTTTTCTTTCAGTAATTGACATTTGAACATTCCTCCTTTAGTTTTAATAAATAATTTTCAAAATCACGTAGAGAATGATTTGAATTTTTGATATTTTTTAGAATATTTATTGATTCATAGTCTAGTTGCATTGTTTCTTTTACAAAATCTTCATGATTCATGTAGTTATCTTCTTTAACTAAATAATCTAATGAAGCATTGTAAAGTTTTGATAAGGAATAAAGGATTTTATTGCTGGGGAGGGATGTTCCTCTTTCATAAGAGGATAATGCACCTTTAGTGATATATCCTAAAATATTTACAACATCAATTTGTGAATATCCGGCATTGATTCTTGCATATCGATATCTGTTATTAATAATTTTTAATTTCATTGGAATACTCCTTATAATGGCTATGAATATATTTGTTGATACGATTGATTAGTTTGAAATCACATGTTATTTCCATATACAGTTGAATTACGTGGTCTGACATTCCCAATTCATTGACAATATAGTCGTAATGATTTTTAAAGTCATCAAGGCATAATAAATAATTTAAAGAAACATCAAATATATTATGCATTTTAATGATTGTTTCTATATTGGGTAGACGTTTATTGGATTCATACATATAAACTGTATGTTTTTTTTCATTAAATCCTAATAGTTTACCTAATTCTGCCTGCGTTAAATTGCTTGCAATTCTGCACTCTTTAAACCTATTGGGTAATGTTTTATCCTTATAATAGATTGTCATAATGTTTGACTCCTTTCTTTAATTTAGTAGTACAGCCTGTTAACTACAGGAAAAGCGTAAAACATAATTTTTTTAAATTCAAAGGTACAAAAAAAAGTAGTATTTTATTATCTTTTATATAGTTCATGTTAGTTGATTATCTTTTAATATTTTGAATATCTTTTAAGGCATTTTTTAGAAAAATGTCTTTTTTATTTTAAGGTGGTGATTGATATGAATTACAATGTAGAGTTTGTATCAGTAGATAAATTAGTTTCTTTTCCCAATCATCCTTACAAAGTTGATATAAATGAGGATCTCAGAAATTTACAGCATAGTATAGAAGAAAGAGGAATTGATGAACCATTAATTGTAAGAAGAAGCAATGATAAGTTACAAATAATATCAGGACATCGAAGATATTTAGCAAGTAAATTAGCAAATCTACAAATTATACCCGTAAGAATTGTGGATTTGGATGATGATCAAGCAGCTATTATGCTTGTAGATAGTAATCTGCATAGAAGAAATTTATTACATAGCGAACTGGCTTTTGCTTACAAAATGAAATATGAAGCCCTTAAACATCAAGGAAAAGTAAAAGATGATTTAACTTCGTGCCAAATCGGCACGAAGTATAAAACAGATACGGCAGCTCATATAGCAAAACAAGAGGGTACGAGCAGGAGACAAATCTATAGATATATACATTTAACAAATCTAAATAAAGAACTATTGGATTATTTAGATCAGGGAAGGATTTCTTTCAATCCAGCAGTTGAACTCTCTTATTTAGATAGTAAACAACAAAATATCCTGTTAGATGCAATCAATGATTTAGATGCTACTCCTTCATTCTCTCAAGCACAATATTTAAGGAAGCTTGCTAAAGAAGAAAAATATACAGAAGATGCAGTTTATGATGTGTTAGGTGAACTTAAGCCTAATCAGAAAGAAAAACTCAAAATCGATATGGAAGAATTAAGTGATTATTTTTCTAGAGGAACTACTCCAAATGAAATGAAAAAGATAATTTTTGAGTTATTAAACAAATATTATTTGGAACAGGATTTCAAGAAAGATGACATTGATTTGAAAATATAAAAATATATTAAAGAAAGCTTTAATGTCTATTTACTCGCAGGAAAGGTGGTCTGTATGATTAGTCAAAATGTTTATGTAAGGTTTGAAACATTTAATACAAGAGATGAAGTATTAGAATTTGTTCATGATGAAAATTGTTTAAATTCTAATATTAACACATGGAAAGAAGATTTAAATAAATATACAAGTTACAAAGATAAACACTTAAAAAAATACAGTGAAGAATCTAATTACAAAAATATATATGCTTATCATTTAACGGTATTGATACCTATTGAATTACAAAATCAGAAAGAAGAATTTGTAAAAATATATATGGAAAATATCGATATGAGATTTAAACGAAACATGTATATATTTAAATTTGTAAAAAAAGGAAAAGGAGTTTTTGCTGAAATTATGGCAATTACTCGATATGTTTATAAAAAATCAAAGAAGGTTGCTAAAAAGTATAAAAGGGATTTTTATTATGACAGTCAAACCAAAAAACTCTGTTTTAAAACAAATCCGAATGCTGTATTAAAAATAAAAAAAGGAAGTCATGTGTTAGACGATAATGGAGAAAAAGTTTATGAGGTAATGGAAGTATCCGAAAAAGAAGACAGGATATTTACATACAAAAAAATACAGGATTTAACCGAAAAATTAAAATCTTGTGTGATTTCTACAGTCAATCAAATGACTTCTTTTCCAGTTATTACAAAGATAGTTTCAAGAATAACTATTGAAGATGAAGACAGTAAACATATAAAAGCAAAAAAAAGAACAAGAAATAGAGGAATAAGAAAAATTAACAGAACTATTATGAAATTTATAGAATCCATGACTTTAGGTAAAATTGCTGACAGTGATGAAGTAGAAGATTTAAATGATGAATTTGTTAGAAAAGCTGATAATATGATTCATAAACTTAACAGAAAAATTGAAGATGTGGAACAGTTTTTAAATAAATGGTGGCATAAGAACATTTTAGACGGCAACTTTGCCGTGTAATAAAAACAGAAGGCGGCAACATTGCCGGATAGCTTTTTGTACATTTAAAAAATCATCTTAAATGTATGAAAATAAATGACGAAAGGTACTGATAGTTAATTATCAGGATAGGTAAACTAAAATGAAAACAATAAGCGTTATAAATCAAAAAGGTGGAGTTGGTAAAACACAAACATCAATTAATCTCGCAGTAGGACTTGCTCGAACAGGGGAAAAAGTTCTCCTTATTGATGCAGATGCACAAGGAAATGCAACCAATTATTTTTGTAAGGATGTAAACAACCTAGATTTAATAAAATTTGCAACATCAGATTTTAATGATAAACAGCCAATTGAATGGTTAGAAGAAACATTAGGCGCACCATATTTTGACAATGACATTAATGATCTGTTATTAGGTGAGTGCAATGTAAATGATGCTATATATATTACTGAGTATGAAAATCTTCATTTCATTCCATCAACGGAAACAAAACTGATTAAAACAGATCAGCTTATAAAAACTTCAAATAAGTTACAACATAACAGACTAAAAAAAGCTTTGAGAGATATAAGAAATAAATATGACTATGTCGTTATAGATAATGCACCAACATTTAATACGATTACATTAAATACATTATTTGCAAGTGATGAAATCATTATTCCATTAAAAATAGGAAGATTTGAGGTGGCTGGATTTATACAGACAATGAAGGAATTAGAAAATCTTATGATTGATTTTGAATGTCAGTATAAGATAAATATTCTTTTTAATATGATACCACGAGGAAGACGAGCCTCTTATCATGCTTTCATGAATAAGTTCAAAGAAGTATTTGATAATTTTGATGGATTTTATCAGATACAGGTTTTAAACAGCACGGTTGGTTATCAAGAAGCAGTTGCTGCAAAATCTAGTTTATCAAGCAAAATGATAATAGATTCAAAAAGCAAGATTGCTGAGGACTACAGAAATCTTGTAAAAGAAGTTTTAGAAGAGGAAGCGGGGGATTAATATGAGTTTAACGGACTTACAAAACTTAAAGGCAAAAAGAAACAGAATTATTGGAATGAAAAAAATTGATCTCATGGATATCAGACCAAATACTTTAAACTGTTTTCCTCAAGATGATATTGAAGAATTGAAGGAAAATATATTTGCTGAAGGTTTACAGAAACCTTTGGAAGTTTATCAGGATGGTGATCACTATATTCTTCTTGGAGGACATAGAAGATACAATGCTCTAGTCGAACTTTTGATGGAGGATAAAATTGATCCAGATGTTAACTGTATTATCAGTGCAAAGCCTAAAGATAATGCTGATGAAGAACTGATGATTATTTCTTCTAATGCACAACGTCCAATGAATGATAAATTAAGATTAATGCTTACTCAACAACTTCTTAACATATTAGAAAGCAATCCAGCAAAGAAGCCTGCTGGCATGGAGACAAGACAATGGATAGCAGGTTATCTGGGATGTTCTGCAAGAACGGTTCAAAAATATATCAATGCATTGAAAGGCAAGAAAAAAGAAGATTTTAAAGAACCGAGTCCTAAATTAGAATATGCAGAAGGGTTGTTAAGAGACCGATTGTCTACGAAAGTAACTATTACTGAAAAAAAGATAACTGTTTCTTATACAGGCATCGATGATCTTAACAGAGTTCTTGATTTAATGGGTGCATTAGAAAAAAGTGAAATGTTAGGAGATGTCAAAAATGTTTAAAGTTCAAATATCAGGAAGATTGGATGGAAAACCAAGACTTAAAAGAGTTGCAAACAGAGATGTTTGCAATTTTACTATACGTTGTCAAAATGAGCATGATAAATGCGATTCTTATGTTCGATGTGCAATTTGGGGCAAAAAAGCATCAAGATTTTTTTATGGAGTAAATGAAGAAAAAGAAATATTTATTGAAGGTAGTGGTTTAAATAAAAAGTTAAGAAATGTAAATGGCTTAAATAATTATGTTTTAACAGTCAATTGTGAAAATTATCAGATATTGACTTAAAATAGAATGTTTTCATCTCTATATAAATGACCGATATCTAATGAAAAAAATATAATAGATTAATTAAGTGTTATTCAAAATGAATAGCACTTTTTTGTTTGATAAGGAGAAATCAATAATGAATGAAGAATTAAAGAAAAAGGTTATAGATTTATTAGAATATGCTAAAACAAATGAAACTGACAAGATTATTGAATATATAGATAGAAATTTTATAAATAATCCACATGATATTTATTGCGCTCTTCATAGTACAGATTTTTATGAAACAAACAGAGCAATCTATAATTTTTCTGATAACAATCCAACAGTCTTAATTGTTTCTTACGATGAAGGAGACAGGATTGGAAGCAAATATAGCAATCCCGATATTGATATCTATTTTGATTTGCAAAGAGAATCAGAATTCAATCAAAATCATGATTTCTTTATTTTGAAAAAAGGTATATTTAATCATGACAATAATATTTTGGAATATTTAGATTTAATAACAAATGATTATAAATTAACAAAAGAAGATGTCATTGAGGAACTGACAACAACTAAATATGAAACTTATATTCCATATCATTATTTCAAACAGATACCAGTTCAAATACTTGCTGATGAAGATGTAGAAGATGCAGTAATGGATAAAATATGGAATGTGGTCAAAACAAATAAGAAATTGTATGTGAATCAGTATGAATGTGGTCGATATGGAGGAGAAGATGTTCCAAAATGGAAAATGAGTGAACTTGAATGGTTTATGAGATTAAAAGAAGAAGTACCAACAAACATAAGACTTAAATACCGAATCAGATTTGCTAATGAAATAAACGATTATTTAAACAGTCAAAAAAAACTGGAAGATGAAAAAGAGATGGCTTTGTGATGAAAAAAGATAAAGAACTGATTGAAAAACTAAAGAAAATTGACCTTGTGTTTTTGGCCTCTCACCTTGGATTTACTCCTGTCAGCAAAAGTTTAAAATATTATACCTTAGAAGAACACGATTCTTTTATGATAAAGCTTCAGGATAATACATTTCAATGGTACTCCAGAGGAAATTATGGAAATGCCATTTCAATGTGTATGTATTTAGGTGGTGAAGTTGATAAGAGATTTCAAAGCTACGGTTATTCAGTTAATTATCTTGAAAAACTGTATCTGCAAATGAAGGATAATATTATTGTTGATAATATAAAGCCTCATGAAAATATAAAAAAAGATCCTGAAACTTTGAAATTACCATTTCCAGCAAACAACAATAAAAAAGTATACTCTTATCTTCGAAACAGATGTATTTCAGAAGAAATTATTGATTATTTTGTATATAACAAATGGCTTTATCAAAACAGGTACACAGACAATCTTGTATTTGTTTCCTATAAAGAGGATAAGCCTGTTTTTGTATGCGAAAAAGGGATTATTCAGGAGCAGAGATTCATGAAAGAATACAGTGCTAATGACTACAAGCATTGTTTTTATATCAATCATGGTTCAGATTGTTTAATTGTTACCGAAGCCATAGTAGATATGATGTCTCTTATGGAACTTACAGAAGATTTTAAAAGATATAACTATCTTTCAATTAATTCTGTAACTAAATATCAGGCTATTTTCGAACATTTAAAAAACGATACTAAAATAAAAAGTGTGCTGATGAGAGTAGATCATGATAAGGCAGGAATCAAATTAAACGAAAAGGTCTGCCTGAAACTAAAAAAACAATTTCCTCATGTTCGAATAAATGTTGAATATCCTCCAAAAGAAAAAGACTGGAACGATTATTTGGTTTATGAAGTAAATAAAAAAGAAAAAGTTGATGCATATACAATAGTGTTTTAAAAAGGGAGTGAAAAAAATGAAGTGGAAAATCATTATTCTGTTAATGGTTGCAGTTTTGATATCAGGTTGTAGTTTTCATCATGAAAATAAAGAGAATCAAAAAAATGAAAATTATTATAAGTTAAATACTGATACAACTATCAGCAATTATGAAAAGCTTTCAGATGATGGAATAGATTATATATATCCAAATTTTTTGAGTCGAAAATGGAGTTCTTCTAAACAGTTGGAACGTGAAAGTTCTATGAAAGTAAATAAATCGAATGATGCTGAGTTTTATGTCATCAGGAAAAATTATCTTAATTTCTTAAACAAGGTAGATAAATCATTAGATGGGCAGGAACTAAAGAGCTGTATGCAAGAAGAAATAAAGAAATATCTCGGGTCATTATTACCTGAATCTAGCAAAATGAATTATGTTAATAATATAAAATTCTATGATGAATACGGTACATCTATGAAAGATAACAATAAGAAATATTATTATATGATCAGTTTTCAAAGTGATCTGGAGATTCCATCTGTAGGATATTATAAAGTACCAACTTTGATGATTGTTAAATACAGTGATAAAAATGATATGAACAATGTAAAAGAAATGTTTGAAAATATGAAAAGCTGGATGGTCAAGGCTGAATGATTAGTTTTTTGTAATTTTGACCCCTACCTTACTAAGTGGGGCATAAATATATAACTATTTTAAAGTCCTTGCTACATAAGTTTTTTTACATATTCTTAATATGAGATTATGTCTAAGAATAAGTCATGTTGGGACTAAATTAGGTTAAAATAGGTCAAAATATTTGGCATATTTATTGATATGCCAATAATTGATTTACTTAAGTTGATGTTTTTATCATCAAAAAAAAGAATTGATAAATACACAATATTTACACATGTTATATGATATAATAAGTTAAAGAGGTGATACATATGAAGCTTATTTATTTAGTTGTATTAATTATCATTGTTATAATTGCCATTAACCTTTATCTATTTATCCAAAATAGAAAAAATAAAGGGAAAGACAATTACTTAGAAACTAAAGAACTTCATGATTTATCCAGAGATGTTCATAGTGTGGACTATGAAATTTCAAGAGCACAAGCACATATGACTTATCATAATTCAGGCAAAATGTGAATTTGCTCTCTAACCTATCATATTTGAAAAGGGTACATTCAAATGTATCCTTTTCATATGCAAAAGAATGAGGTCTAATCCTTATTAAAAAATATGTATTTTCATGCCCTACTTAGTAAGGTAGGGGTTAATTTTGTACATTTTTGTTTAAAAATACAAAAGGATATGATGAATTAAAGGAGTAAAGGAGATGAATTTAATGAACAAAATTATTCAGTCAAAAGAAAGAAATAAGAAAATTATTTTTATTGCTGTAATCTGTATTTTAATTATTGGAATAGTTGGACTTCTTGTTTTTAACACTATTGATAATTCTTCTGCTAAAATAGACAACAAAGGAAACACTGCAAGTAAGATTTCAAACAATGTTAAAGAAAAAGATAAACAGAATGAAAAAGAAGATTTTAAAGGGATGATTGAAGAAAAAAATAAAGACAGTGATGAAGAAACTTCAGTTATTTCTAAAAACAGTTTAAATATTTCAAAAAAAACAGGTGATTCAGTCAATTCAGACAAAAAAAGTGATGACGAAAATAAAAAAAACAGCCCAAAAAGTACAAAGAGTAATGCTGAAACAAACAACTCGACTCAAAAGAACAATTCTAATAGTTCAAATAAATCAAATACCTTTGATAAATCGAATAGTTCCAGTTCAAACGGTACAAATAGTACAAATAATTCTAGTGGATCTGTTTCAAAACCATCACATGAACATGTTTACAGAATTCCTGTCACTCAAAAGGTTCATCATGATGCAGTGACAAAAACAGAAACATTTGCGGTCGTAGATCAGGCAGCATATGATGAACCGATATATGAATCACATCAGGTCTGTAAAGTATGCGGAAAAGATTTTGGAAAGGGTGAAAATGCTACAGTTGAAGCTATCAATCATAGTGTAGAAACAGGACATTCCTATCATTCTACAAGTGTTAAAGTGGGGACAAAACATCACGATGCCATTACACATCAGGAAACAAAGACAATTGTTGTAACACCTGCTTATGATGAAGAAAAGATAACGGGCTACAGATGTTCGTGTGGTAAAACCAAATAATTTTATTTTAAATTTCAATAATTCAATCAAAGGACATAAGATATTTAAAAATATGTCCTTTTTATTTATGAAAAAAGAGGAGAAAGGAAACAAAAATGATTACAAAAATATATATGGAAAAATGGGTGTTCAAACCTTAAGGCAATCTTCGGATTGTCTTTTATTTTTACTAAAGGTCTGTCGCGTTCGACTGTAAAGCCTATTCAAAAGGAAAAAAATTAAAATCAAGTAATTTTGCAAAATTATTATGTTTTAGAAATGTAAATATAGAAAGATTAAAAGAGTAAAAAGAAAAGGAGAAAAACAATGATCAGAAAATATTTTGATAAAATATCAAAAATACTTGTTGTGATAGGTATGATTTTATCGATGTGTTTTTCTGCAGGAAACATTTCAGTAAATGCTTGGGATGGTAATATTCCCCATGAATTTACAAAGATAAAATCGATCACCTATCCAGAATGGTGGAAGAGAAAATGTCCTCAAATCACTAAGCAATGGTCAACTTATATGTGTAAATATAACGGGCAGTGGTCTTATTGCTTAGAAGCCAGCAAGAAAACACCAGCAGCAGGAAATTATACGGCATCCGTTATTGAAAATAATGTGATGGTCAGAAAATTTCTTTATTACGGTTTTGGTGGTCCAGCACAATGTCTTTTCAAAGGTCAAGCCTTGACGGATGACGGTTTAAATGAAGAAGAAACTGGTTATTTATATACACATGTTTTATTAAGTTTAGCCTACAGTGGTGATATGTGTGGTGCCAATATTGATGACTTGGAAAAAGCAGGTATTGGCTTAAAGTCAACTTGGCAATATGTAGAAGGATTGCCTGATCCGTCAAATGGAGCAAGTTTTTCAACTGGAAACAGTGCTGCATTTACGGCTGTTTTTGATAAAACGAACATGATTCAAAAAACAGACAGTATTAAATTCAATGCAAGTTCCAATGAAACAGTACAGTTACCTTTACAATCAAATGTAACAATCCACATTGAAGGAAGTAGTGCACAACAAACAGGTGGAACTGCAACTGTATGGGGTGGACAATCATTTTATTTAACAGCTCCACTAAAGAACAGTCCTAGTGATTATGAAAGTGTAACGTTAAACAGTTCTGCAAAAGGAAAATTCTGTGCTTTAGCAATCAGTTCAGGAAACAGTGCCAGTCAGACACATGGATCATGGGCTCAAGAGTCAATTGATTCATTAAAATATTCAGTTAACTGGTTGGATTTTGGATATATTGATTTGCATAAAAAATCAGCCAACGAAATTATGACAGAAGGAAATACCTGCTATACGTTGGAAGGTGCTAAATATGGTATTTACTCAGGTGATACTTTAGTAGGTACACTTATAACTGATAAAAATGGTTACGCTAAATCAGATATTCTACCTGTTGGTAAATACGTTATTAAAGAAACAGATGCAAGTACAGGTTATGATGTTGATGAAGTAAGCTACAATGTCACAGTTGTAAAAGATCAGACTGTAACTGCAAATTCAAATGAAAAACCAAAGAATGACCCTATCGGAATTGAAATTGTAAAAAACGATGCTGAAACATTAGGGGAACCACAAGGTGATGCCACATTAGAAGATGCTGAATTTACAGTTAAATATTACAATAAAGAATATGACAAGGATAATCTTCCTTCTAAAGCAACTAGAACTTGGGTCTTAAAAACAAAGAAACAGGCTAGTGGCAAATATGTTGCTGGTCTTGCTAAATCATTTTTAAAAGAAGGATCAGATGAACTCTATTATGATGATGAAAACCCATGTCTTCCATTAGGAACAATTTCTATTGAAGAAACAAAGGCACCAAAAGGGTACTTGTTAAAAGGTTATAAATTAACTGTTACTGATACTGCAACAGGTAAAGTAACATCAGTAACTGATGGAAAATTTGTTGCTAAGATTACTAAAGAATATAAAGGTGCTAAGCTTCAATTTGGTAATGATGCAAACCAAATGGTCGTACAAGAAAAAGTAAAAAAACAAAAAATTCAAATCTTTAAATCAGGATATCGCAATGGAATCTCTGAAGTTGTTAAAGGATTACAAGGCGCTAGCTTTACCTTTAAGCTTAAGTCAGAAGTTGATCACGTTGGATGGGACAGTGCAAAAGTTTACGATGTCATTACCACTGATGAAGATGGTTGGGCTATTACAAAGGATCTCCCTTATGGAGAATATCTAGTCAGAGAAACTGTAACACCAAAGGATTTTTATACAAATCCTGATTTCACTGTTTCAATTACACAAGATACAAGTGAAATCAAAAAGGATGAAGATAAGGTTAAGAAAGTTATCTTAAATAACCGTCCAGTGGAAACACAATTAAAACTTGTTAAAAAAGATCAGGAAACTGGTAAAAATGTCTCATTAAATTCTGCTTCTTTTAAAATCGTAGCAGATGAAGACATCTTGGAAGGGGGAAAAGTAGTTTATAAAAAAGGACAGACAATTACTCAAAAAGTAGGCGGAAAAAAATATGATACGTTTACAACTAACAGTAAAAATGTAGTCATTGTCAAAACTGAATATACCAATGACGACGATGATAAAGGAGAAGTATTCTTACCACTTCAATTTTTTGCTGGTAAGTATCATCTTGAAGAAGTAAAAGTTCCTGAAGGATTTATTGGACTAGGGAAAACACAATCTTTTGAAATGACAGGTTTATTAGATTTTTCGAAAGATGAGGATGGTGATCCAATCTATACAGTTACAGTTAAAGATGAACAGCCAAAAGGTTCTGTGCATTTAACAAAGACAGTAGATGATTTAGATACTGATACTGATTTAGTAGACCGTTCAGATCTTTCTAAAATTCAGTTTGTATTGAAGGCAAAGGATGACATCTATTCACCAGTAGATGGAACTTTAATGTTTGCAAAAGATGAAAAGATTACAACTGAAAGTTCAGGAGCTATTGTCAATACAGGGACTGAAATTGGAAAAGGAATTTATGCTTTATCAAAAGATGGCCAATTAGATATTTCAAATCTTCCTATGGGTACAGGAGAAGCAAAATACTATTTTGAAGAAGTAAAAACACTTGATGGATGTGTGTTAGATGAAGCTAAGCAATCCTTTACATTCAGACAAAAAGATTTTACAACTAAAAACTACAGTAAAGATTTAAATGTTGAAAATAAAACCACACATTTTGAATTCAATAAGACAGATGTTACTGGTGATAAGGAAGTACTAGGTGCTCAATTAACAATTACTGATGAGAAAGGTAATATTGTTGATCAATGGGTTTCAACAGAAAAACCTCATTCTATTGAAGGGTTAGTTGTTGGAGAAACTTACACTTTATCTGAAACTGTTACAGCTAAAGATTATGTTAAAGCAAGTGATATCAGATTCACTGTTAAAAGTTCTTCTGAATTAGAAACAGTTACAATGAAAGATAAACAAGTGTCTTTCACTAAAACTGATGTTACAGGTGAAAAAGAAGTAGAAGGAGCTACGATTACTGTCAAAGAAAAAGAAACAGGAAACATTGTTGATGAATGGATTTCTACAAAAGAATCTCATTTCATTAATGGTCTAGAAGAAGGAAAAACTTATATTCTTTCAGAAACAGTTTCACCTGAAGGATATGTTAAGTCAATAGATATAGAATTTAATGTATCAAAAGATAAAGTAGATCAAAAAGTCACTATGAAAGACAAACAAGTATTTATCTCAAAAACTGATGTTGGTGGAGAAGAAGTAACTGGTGCTTATATGCAAATCATCGACGAAAATGGAAATGTCGTTGATGAGTGGTATAGCGAAGGTAAATCTCATATTGCTAACGGCTTAGAAGAAGGTAAAACATATACATTACATGAAGATTTAGCTCCAATAGGATTGAATCTTGCAAATGATATTGTATTTGCAGTAACTGAAGAAAAAGAAAATCAAAAAGTTGAAATGGTTGATACAATCAATGAAGTATCAAAAGTTAAAGAAGATGGAACATTATTAAAAGATGCTGAATTAACAGTTGTTTCAATGAAAACTAAGCAAATTGTAGATAAATGGATCAGTGGACAACACATCTTTGATTTAACAGACGATATGAAATCTCAGTTAGCTGAAAATGGAAAAGTTGGAATGTATGTTGATGATGAAGATTCAACTGTTACTTACAGTATTTCTAAAAATAAAGATGATTACACTTTAATGATCGTCAAAGATGGAGTTACAACTTATTCTAATATCGACTTAGAAGGTAATGAAACAAGTCATAGAATCAAAGGTCTTGTTGCAGGTGAAACTTATATTTTAAGAGAAACGAAGACACCTGATGGCTATGCTACTTTTGAAGAACAAGAATTCATTGCAGATGAAAATAAGGATACGCTTTTAAAAATGACAGATGAAGATACAAAAGTAGAAGTATCTAAGCAAGATATCACAACAAAAAAGGAATTACCAGGTGCGCACTTAAAAGTAACAGATGAAGAAGGCAATACAGTTGATGAATGGGTATCTAAAGAAGAATCTCATATCATCAAAAACCTTGTAGCTGGTAAGAGCTATACTTTGACTGAAACAATTGCACCAGCAAAATATAAAATTGCCGAATCAGTTAATTTTAAAGTAGAAGATACAGGAGCAGTACAAAAAGTAATTATGTATGATGAGTTATTACCTGAAGCTGCTAAAGTAGTTAAAACGGGTGATAATACAAGAGCAATTGGCTATGTTCTAATGGCTTTAGGATGTTTTGTGTTTGCCTTACTTATTTTCAAACACAAGGATGAATGATAAAATATAAATATATGAAAAAGGATAGGATAGTTTATAAAAAACTTCTTATCCTTTTATAAAGAAAGGAAGGCAGAATAATGAGTCAATATACGATGCTCAATGGTTTTAAAATTGATGTTGAAACAGAACCTTATGATGGAGGCAATTTCAATACAGATTATTCAAAAGCTACACAGTTAAATATTCATTTTAGTGCCAATAATTCGCATAATGAAGATATGGAATGTTATTTCATACAGTCAAATGATTATGCAACTTTTTATGATATTTGTGATTCTGTTGATGGCGATATGTTAGATATGTGCTATGATGTAAAAAAATATATTCAGAATGCTCATCATGTATTTTTCAATAACAATCAGTTTGGCATGATTGAACCGCAATTCGATGGGATATATCATATGTTATTGATCGATGTTATTGAGCAAGAATTCGGATACCATCCAGATGTGATTGCAAGCTTTATGCATAAGGATACTTGGGATGAGATGCAATATCTTCTAGAGTGTGCAGGATATAGAAGACTTGAAAATAAGAATCTTTGCGAAGAAATTGTTCAGGTAATTTTAGTTAATGATAAAGAAACATCTGAAAGTGATGAAGAGGTTGAAAGATTTGAAGGTATTAAAAAATATTAAAAGATATAAGTATTGGATATTTGTTCCATTGAATCTGTCTTTGATGATTTCTTTAATTACAGTCTATATAAATAATTTGAAAACTGGATTTATGATATTTTTTCCAGTAGTGCTATTTCTATACGAGATAGCACTTTTTTTATTCACTGTTTCAGTTATTTTAAAAAAATTTAAGGCTGAGACAAGAAAATACAGAGATGAATTCAGGAATGAATTAAACAACACGGCAAACTTGCCGTCTGTAAAAAAGTACAGTGATTTTAAAGGAGGTTCAAATGAATAAATTAAGTTTTTTAAGGGATAAGGTGATGATTCATCCAATTGTTGGAGCAATCAACAAGGCCGAACTTCAAAAATGGATCAAAGGTTATACGGATCCTGTTATTGATATTCTGATCTGGCTTATTCCTATTGGTGCTGTTCTGGCTAGTCTTGCGACATTAGCGGTCTGGTTTACAAAAGATGATGAACTTAAAGAGCGTGAAAAACCCAGTAGAATTATTAAAAAGATTGTCTTCTGGGCTTTTGTGGGGACTGGTATTGTTGCCATTTTCAAGGCACTTGGTATTACATCTTCAGGAATAGGGTGATTGAATGTCAAAGATTATAACAGCCATCACTCAATGGTTCAGATCTTTGCTATGGGCCATTGCTGAAATATTTCTTTTTTTGCTTGATTGTCTGTGGAAAGTAGTATTAAAAATTGGTTCTTTGAATATCGGTGGAAGTACAATAACATCTAAATTCTTTATTCTGATGTCAGCGTGTATGCTGATTTTTATTGTTTTTAAACTTGTAAAAATCTATGTCAAGTTTTTTGTAGATAATGAGTATCGTGAAAACATTAATCTTTCTAAAATTCTGATTTCACTGTCACTTGCTTCTATGCTTATATCAGGTGTTCCATTAATCTACAAATCAGCATGTTCAATGACAAGTGATGCTATTGAACACGTCAATTATTGGATTCCAAACGATTTTGCGGATGAAAAGAAAAGTGCTGAAGATATGAATATGTCGGATGTACTGATTCAATCAGGAAGAGTCAATCTTTCTAATCGAGATAAGGAATTAGGTGAAGAAATCAAACTTGATGAAAACTTTGATATCAATGCAACAAAAACAGAAGAGGATTATAAAAAGGAATTGCTGGATAATATTTCATCTCTTGATGATGAAGGGATGACAAGCGACAATGCTTTATCTATTGTTACAGGTATTACAGGAGTAATGGGGTGGAACAGTACAGTTTACAAGTACTTTCCAACTTGGTCATCTATTATTTTGGAAATTCTGCTTTCAATTGTTGCCCTGTTTATTTTTGCAATGACAGCACTTCAAATAGCAATGAGATCCGTTATCTGTTCGATGAAATATCTTTTAGCCCCTTATATGGTGGCAAGTATTATTGATCCCGAAGATAAGAGTTTTGGAACTTGGGTAAGAAGTATTTCAGGTGATCTGATAGCTAACTTCTGTCAGATCTATTTTACCTATTTTGTTTTGATGCTCTGTTCCAACAGTGCCATTCAGAATGCACTCGGTAATGACTGGACAGGTATTTTCAGCAAGATTGCTTTATTTATAGGTGGCCTGCTTGCAGTTCAGGAAATACCAAATGTCATTGCTCAGTTCTTTGGTTCAAGCGGTCAGTCGATGATGGAAACTTTCAGACAGACGATGTTTATGGGTTCCATTTTAGTTGCACCTAAACGTGGTCTTTCCGCTTTAAAAGGTGGAATTCAAACAGGAGTAGATGCTGGATTTAGAGGTGCTGCCAAAATTGGTAATGGATACAACTCATTAAAAGGAATGAAGGATACCATTCAAAGTGCGAACAGTATCCGTGACGGGTTAAACGGTGTCGGTAAATCCGCCATGGACAGTGTAAAAAACAAAGCAGCAAATAAAATGCAGCAGAGTGGCTATAAAGGCTTTTCTCCATCAAACATTAACAGATCAAATGATGCTTCAAATAAATTTGATAAAAGCAGGGAAGGACAAAGTCCAACCAGTGATTTAAATAAAAGAAATAACAATGCAAGTTCTATGGCTAATCAATCGAATCCTTTTAATGATGGTGCTGGAATGACAATGGGTATGAATGGAACAGGGCAAATGTCACCATTAGGTTCAGACTTGTCTTCTCCATCTTTTGATGATGCTGATTTTTCAGATTTTTCAGATTCTTCTGATTTTTCAAACTCTTCAAACTTTTCAAACAGTTCGGGGGTGTCAACCAGTATTTCTGATGGAAGTGTTTCTGATACAAACAGTGGAGGTTTTAATTCTTCAAACAGCAGTTATGGATATAGTGGAAGTCAAAGTAAAACGGATCCATCTTACAATCAGGAACTGGATGCAGCTAAATATTATGGTATTGAAAATGCTAAAAGTATGCCACGTGAAAAGCTTCAAAAGGAACTGGAAAATAGAGGTTACAGAACTCAAACTGTAAGAGAAACGAAACCTTACACATTTAAATCAGCTTATCAGAGAAATATGGAAAGAAACAGAAGGAGGATGAAGAAATGATATATAGTTGTCCTAAAGACTTCAAAAATGGAAAATATTTCTTTAATAAATATGGAATATTGGATCTTCTTATCTTAGTACCTGGTGTGATTATTGGTACTTTGATTTCTATTGCTTCAATTTCAATGATGTCTGATGAATCATTTGATTATTGTATGGTTCTGTTTATTGTTGGTTTAATTATCGATTGTCTGAATTTTGTTTTGTTCATGCCAATGCCGATGTTCCATAACTTATTTCAAAGACTTGTAGTTGAAATTGACTATCATTTGAGACAAAAAAGCTATCCTTGGTGTGGTATCAACTACAATAATTACGAAGAAAAGGATGATGTGGAGAATTAACGATGATGAAAATGGAAAAAGGAAAAATAAATAAAGAAAAAAAGATTCTGAAGGAACAGAAGGATAGGAAGAAAAAAGAAAAGGAACTTCAAAAGCTGAAGAAAAAAGATAAGAATTTAAAGAGCATTCTTGAGTGGATGCATATTCAAAAAGCGGATAATTATGGAATCTATCTGCAGAATCAGGATACAGAAAAAGTTGTAAGAGGATTGCAGCTTTCGTGTCCTAATATACTTACAATTCCTGAAAGGCAGAAAGTTCAGATGATTGTTAATCTGTCCAGTTGTTTTGATAATTATAGAGGAAAATTGTTTTTTAAGATCGTAAAGAGTCCTTTGAAACTGCACAAACATCTGAACAGATATACCGAAAATCTCAAAACAGAAGATGTTTTTGGTCGAAAGAAACTGACGGAACTTCAGATTGATAAGATGGATGATGCTATTCAAGAACGTCATGAACTGGCATTTTATGTACTCATTCAGGAAAATGAAAATGTTGTAGATAACCGACTTTCTAAAGTAGATGCCATGTTACGCTATGCTGGATTTACAACATCTTTAATGTCCATTACCGACTATGAGGCAGTTATATCACATGATTTTAAAACTGAAATTGTTAATCAGTATGAATTTGTTTCACTGATCATTGACAAGGAGAAATATGAAAATGAAATTGAAAAGAACTGAAAAGGCCAGAAGAACAACACTTGCCCCTCATGGACTTGTTGAAAAGGACAATTATTATATTATTGGCGAAAAGTATGTAAGAGTATTAACGGTATCTGCTATGCCAAAAGCAATTACTGAAGGTTTTCTTGCACAGTTTATCAGTTCACCTGATTATCATATCGATTTTTCAACTTCTTTAATGAATATAGATTTTGCAAGCTATATGCAAAAGGAAATCAATCATTTAGAGGAACAGATTAATAAAACGAATACAGATACAGCAAGAGAAGAACTGATTACCAGATATTATACGATGCAGGAAACAATCAAACAGATGGTTGCCAACAAAAGCAGAACCATGAATGTTGTTATTAATATTTATATCACTGCTGATGATCTTCAAAAGCTCAATGAAAAAACAATTGCAGTCAAAAACAGAATCCAGACAGATAATCATATGAGACTTCATACCTTACCTCGATTGCAGGTAGGTGCTATGCAAAAAAACAGTCCACTATTTATTGGCAATTCTTTAAACAAATATGTTGACTATCACATTGGTGTTATGTTACCTACACTTACGGGTGCAGCATTATGGCCATTTTTCTATGACAGTATCGATGATAAATACGGAACTTTCATTGGTGTTGAAGCCAACACAGGTGGGAAAATCATCTTTGGTCAGTTTGCTTATCTAAATGATACTGAAAATGCAAAGGCACAGGGAAGAACGGCTGGTAATATGCTGGTTATTGGTAAAACAGGCATGGGGAAAACAGTATTTATGACACTTCTAATATGTTCTCATATCATTAACCATCGCAAAGTTATATGGTTAGATCCTGAAAATAAAAACAGGGAACTGACAAGAAAACTTGAAGGAAATTATATTGAAGTAGGGCTGAATAAAAATGTTATTAACATATTTGATCTTCAGCCAGTATCAACAGACGCTGATGAAAAAGAATCGGAAGAAGTGATGTATGATACAAAGATTGCTATTAAAAATGTTGTTGAAGACATGATTATTATGTTCAAAACACTGTGGCCAAATATTACGGAAGATGAAATCAATGTTCTTGATGAAATTACAGAAAAAACATATAGAGTAGTTGGAATTGATGGTACAGAATCATTCAGATATTTAAAACCAGAAGATTATCCAACGTTTACGACATTCTCGGTAGTAATTGATCAGATGTTGGAAGAATATGAAAACAGTTCCTTGAAAAATAAAAAAGTCATTGAAGCACTTTTAAATCTTCAAATGAAAATGAGAAGTCTTGTGGGAACTGCTGGAATAGAAGGACATCTTTCACGCTATTTCAATGGAACGACTAATATAAATATGGATTCACTTGATACGATTGGACTTGTTTCTTTTGGAACAAAGCATCTGATGAATACACCAAAACATATCAGAAATGCACTGTTAAGAATTATTTTTAAATACGCATGGTCTAATTGTCTTTCAACGGATGAGCAGACTGTGTTTGTGACAGATGAAGATCATACCTATATTCAAAATGAACCAATTGCAGCTTTAAAAGCTCAGTTTCAAAGACGTGCCAGAAAATACAATACAGTAACTATCAGTGGAACACAGGAAGTTAAAGATTATAACAATGATAGAATTCAGGTTCATGGAGCAGCAATTTTTAATAATGCAACCTATCGAGTCTATTTCAATATGGAACTGGATGGTATTTTTGAACTTGGTAAACTTGTTCATCTGACAGATCAGGAAATGGATACGATTCGTTTTCTGCTTCCTCATTATTGCCTGTTTGAAAACGGAAACAGAAAGATACCAGTGCATATTTTAATGTCGGATAAAGAAAAAGAATTCTTTGGGACATAACAGGTAAAAAATGAATCTTATTTTAAAAAGAATAGGAAAAAAGTCAGGAATTATTATTCTTGGCTTTATTTTATTTATGGGTGCATTGTGTACGCCTTTTGTTGCCTTAAATGAGTGGCTGGAACATCCAATTTCAACTACAGTTGATATTATCTTTGGTGATAACAGTTCATACAGTCTGAAGGAAAATGTCAATGTAAAAGTGTTGAAATATAAAAGTGAAGTTGAAAAATGGTGTCCAAAGGATATGAATGGCTACTTAGATGTTTCTAGCTATGTAAATGTTATTTTGGCAATCATGATGGTTGAATCAGGTGGAGAAGGTAATGATCCTATGCAATCTTCTGAATGTTCAAAAAATACGAAATATTCTAAGAAACCAAATTCAATCAAAGATCCAAAATACTCTATAGAATGTGGAGTCAAAGATTTTGCGGATGCACTTTCACAAAGTGTTACTTCGGGACTTGTTAATAATGATGCTTTGTTTACTACAGTTGATGCCTACAACAAGGGATTAGGCATTATCAAAAGACATTCCAAAAATAAAAAATACAGTTTTGAAGAGTCGTGCAGCTATTGTTATGAGCATCGTTTTAACAACAATAAAAAAGGTTATTCAACGGCTTCAAAGCTAAGATTGATGTTTAATTTACAAATCAATAAATACTGGGACGGTGGAAACTGGAGATGGAACTATGGAAATATGTTTTATGTTTATCAGGTATTTTCCTATCTGAATGTTTATTCTTTCAATAATGATGGAAGTGCTGGAGCAAATATCATTAACATTGCATCATCAAAAATTGGATGCCGTTACTGGTGGGGTAAAAGTGGCCCAGATTATTTTGACTGTTCAGGACTTGTTTACTGGACATTGAATCAGGCAGGTATTACAGTTCCAAGACTGACAGCAGATGGATTTGCAAATTACGGAAGAAGCATATCGGTTAATGAACTGAAGGTTGGAGATCTGATTGCTTTTGACTGGAATGGAGATAAGAAAGCAGATCATGTATCAATTTATGCAGGAGATAATTACATGATACACGCAAATGGAAATGCTTCTGTCAAAGGAAATTCTTCAAAATATACAGTTAAAAGACAGAATATGACAAATTACTATAAATCACATGTGTTAAGTTGCAGAAGAGTCTTTTGATTACATCAAAGTCAAAAGACTTTTAATATTTTATTACTATTTATATAAGATTGGAGTGATTACGATTTTTAGCAAAGAAGAAGAAAAATATTTTCTGACATTCGTATTAAAATATGATAACGATTTTGAAACAATTTTAGGACAAATGAAAAAAGGTGCAAAAATCAATTATGAGGAAGTTGAAAAATATATGAAAGATGTCGAAGAAAAATATGTCATATTGTTTTCAAATGACTATCCAGAGTATTTTAGAAATTTCTCTCAGCCACCATTTGCTCTGTTTTACGAGGGAAATCTAGAATTGTTCAATAATAATGGAGCAACTTTTGAAAATCCTTTGGATTCAACAAAAGATTTCTATCTGGCAGCATCAGAAGATGGTGGAAATGAAGTGGACTGGTGTATTGCGGTCACTCATGAAGAAGATCTTTTGCCAGTAGTTAATAAATTTTTAAATGATTTAGAAGAAGATTTAGATTTTAAAAAATATGCGAATAAGAATGAATTGAATTTATCATAATTGGAAAGGAATGATTTTATGGATAATTATACAATGGATGAACTGATTTTGGCGTTTGCTTTAAAATTTGAAAATAATGCACCTGCAATTTTACAAAGACTTTTTGAAGGAACACCAGTATCTGTAGAAGAAATCGATGAGATACTCAAAAAAGTAGAAGAAAAATATGTTGTTATTACATCAGATGACTACCCTGATTTTTTTCATAGGGTCGATAATCCACCATTTGTATTTTTTTATGAAGGAAATCTTGAATTATTTGATCAATGTGATCACTATTTTGAAAAAACAGTAGATGGAAGAAAATGTTACCTTGCAATCAATCAAAAAGGAAATGATGTTGACTGGTGTATCGTGACAGAAAATGAAAAGCAGTTAGTACCTGAAATCAATAAATTTTTCGAAGATTACGGCGATAGATATAATCTGAAGAATTATGTAAAAAAAGAGGAATTAAGCTTATCTTAATGAAAAGGAAAATTAAAATGAATGATAAATTTACAAGTGATGACATTCTTGTTGCACTCTGTCAGAAGTTTGGAAACAGTACTGAGATTATAGATGATGTAATCGATAAAAAAATTTTTATGACAGACAAGGAAAAAGAATATTACTTAAATGAAGTGCATGAAAATTATATTTCTTTTCTTTCAGATGACTACCCCGTTATACTTGGGGGTCTTGATGATCCACCAGTGTGTCTGTTTTACGATGGTGATCTTGATGTATTTCAAAAAGATATACATGTTTATGAAAGTGTTGTTAATAAAGCAGACAAGATTTTTATTGGAATAGTTAATAAAGGTGATGAAGCAGAATGGTGTGTTGCCACTACAGATCAAGAAGTTCTTCAGCCTGTAGTTGAAGAAGTATTTGAAAGAAATGATAATTTAGAGTTTAAAAAATATAAACAGCCCCAAAGCGCTGTATTGAATTGATGAGGTGAAGAAATGAAAGAGGGCATTACGGATGATGAAATTGTATTTGCTTTAGCAATGAAATATGACAATGATTTAATGAAAGTAGCAGATGCAATGAAAAATAATATAGTCATGGAAGCAGATGAATTATTTGGATATATAAATAGTGCCACTGAAAAATATGTGACACATAACTCTCCCAATTATCCTAGAGCATTAAAAGTAGAAGATAAACCTCCTGTTGCTGTTTTTTACGATGGTAGATTGGATATTTGTAATAATGCAGATCTGTTAATTTTTAATGGATTGTTTGGTACTAAAAAAAGAGGATTCTTATTTGCGGCTGAAGATGAAAATGGTGAATGTGATTGGATGATTGGGTGTGAAAATCAGGAACATTTGAATGATTTAATTGAAAAAGTGCAAAGTGAATTGAAGATACTTAATTTTAAAGATTACTCAAAAGAAAAAGATTTAACTATGTCTTAAAAAAGAAAGGAACAGATAATTTCTGTATACGGTAAATAAAAATGAAATTAGATAAAGAATTAGAAAATATATTAAAACAAAAAGGCTATAAAAAAGTCGAATGTCCTAATGAACAAAAAGAAAGTAAAGACTATAAGGATATGATGAAAGCTATAGAAGAATATAAAAAGGAGATGAAATCTAATGAAAGAAAGTAACTCCAAAGAAAAACATTTTGAAAATATAACTATGAATGAAATACTTGTTGCTTTTTCTCAAAAATATCATGGTCATTTTTTTAAAATTTTAGAAGCATTAAGGGAAAAGGAAAGACTTACAAATAAAGATATCAAACTATATTTGGAAGATGTTGAAGAGATGAACGAAACAATCTTATCCGATAAATATCCTTCACCACTTAAAGAAATTCCTAATCCACCATTTGTACTCTATTATGAAGGAAATCTAGAACTTATGGATAAAAAAGGAATTCAAATATCTTTGCCTGTAGATGAGGAAAACTATCATAGATGTTTTTTTGCTTTAGAAGAAAATAATGGTCAAATGGATTATTGCATAGGAGTAGAGGATGAAAGTGATCTGTCTTTTGTAGTTGAAAATTTTATTGAGCGTAATCCACATTATAAATTTGTTGATTATTCAAAAAGCAAAGAAATGGGAAATTCGTTGGTATAATAATATGAATGATTTTAATGATATAAATACAATTATTGAGGATTATCCCTTTGATGAGGATAATCCTTTTTTAATGGAAATTCCTTCAAATGAGACTGTTTATAGGAAAGATGAGTTGATAAACAATGAAAATGAATAAGGCAAGACAGCAAGTTGTAGAACTATTTATTGGCTGTCTTAATAAAGGAAAGATTCCATGGTATCAGGGATTTATGCCAGCAGAACCAAGTTTCAATCCTATAACCAATACCGTTTATCGTAACAGCAATCGTTTTATTCTTTATATGAACGAGTATGTTAATGGTTATAAGGATCCACGTTGGATGACTTTCAATCAGGCAAGTTCAAAAGGATATCTTATAAAAAAAGGAAGTAAAGGTGTTCCTATAGAGTACTGGAGTCTTTATGATAATAAAAATAGAAAATCGATTACCAGTGCGGAAGCAAAAAGAATTATTGAAGAAGATAAGGAAAGATCAAAAGATATCACGTATATCTGTCGAGTTTATACTGTATTTAACGCAACACAGATGGAAGGTATACCACTTTATAAAAATCAGAATAAAAATATAGCATTTGATGAAGAAAAGTATGAAATACCTTTATCAGTAATGAATGACTTTTGTGAGAATACAGATTTAAAAATGATTGAAGATGATGGGGTAAATACACCATATTATCAACCATCAGAGGATAAAGTTGTTGTACCTGACAGGCATCGTTATATGGATGAAGAAGCTTTTTTCTCGGATACTTTTCATGAAATAGCGCATTCGACGGGTCATGCAAAAAGACTGAAAAGAGAGCTAAAAAGCAGATATGAAGAAAAAGATTATGCTGTTGAAGAATTAAGAGCTGAAATTGGATCAGCTTTTATATGCAACAGTTTAGGTATTATTTCTAAACCAAACAGAGATTATCTAGAAAACAGTGTTGCTTATGTTCAGTCATTTTTGAATGTATTAAATAACAATCCAAATGATCTGTTTAAAGCGATTAAAGATGCTGATGGTATAGCAAACTATGTTTTAGAAAAAGGTAATTTTGAGTTGAAACATAAACTTGGGGAGTTATGTAAAGAAGTCATTCAGGAAGATAAGTATAAACCAAACAGCATCACAATGGATCAGCTTGAAGAAAGTCTGAAAATTAAAAATATACCTTGTCTGGATGAAGAAGAAACAGCACATATTGTTAATCTTTGGGAACAAGACAAAGCAAGTATTATGGGACGTGTTTTTTACTGCTTTGATGGAGAAACAATTACTTGTGTTGATAATCGTGAAGGTGATTTGTTCATTGAAAGATTTGAAGAAAAGGATGCGTTGCTTGCATATATGTGGATGACAGACTTAATGAGTTCAATTGACTGTTATGAATTGCTGAATAAAAAAGAAGGTGATGTATTAAGTGGGCAACAATAAAAAGTTAACACAGGTGAGAGATAATGTCTGTATTGGAATGAGATCATACGGCTGGATTTGTAAAAGAGAGTATGCTCGATTTTATCTGTGGGAAAAGGCAACGCGCTCTGGTAAAACTATCAGAGAATGTTTTTATAAACAGGAGATTCCTGTTTTTAACTATTCAATCAATGATAATTAGTACAACTACAGCATGTAGTACGCAAGTGGTACATTTTAAAGATGAAAAAATGGCTAAAACTCAACGTTGTTGAGTTGTTCAACATGAAAATGTAGCACATTTGTGTAAACAAATGAGTTACGTTTTCCTTATCCTGCTAAATGTGTCTGTTATTATCTATAATGATTTTATAACTATGTTCTAGTTTTTTTGAAGCATAAAAATTATTCAAAAAATAATAGTACGGCAACATTGCCGTGTAAAAAGAGGTGAGAAAATTTAAATGAAGGATACATGGATCAACTTCAGGAGTGATCAGAATACAAAAGAGCGATTTGAAAAACTGGTACTGACTACTCATAAAAACAAACAGGAACTGATGAATGATTTAATTGATTCATATTTGCTATTGAATAATGATGAATATAACTCATTAGATAAAAAGATAGCTTATATGCTTGAATTACTGAATATCATTAATGAGTATGTGCAGCTTCCAGTTAAAAGCTATTGTAAAGAATTGCCAAAAGATATGACAGAGATTGAAAAAATTGTAAAAGCGAAATCAAGATATCATCTGGCTATCATGAATAAAATTAACACGGCAAGTTTGCCGACCAGATAGTTTTTTGACACAACAGATTATTTACTGTAGAATTTTATTTGGACAGTTCTTTCATTCTAAATACCACTTTGAACTGTTCAAAATCTAATGGAGCACGGTAGAGTGCTCTTTTATAGTTTATAAGATGTTTTTAAATTATGGGATCACAAAAATATTGCTATTTAAAAATGAATATTATATATTAAATTTAAGAAGAATAGTATTATAATAGATAATATAAAGAAGGAGTGATTACACATGGAAAATAGAAAAATGACATTTGATGGAGTTACTTATAACTGCTTTACAGATGAAGAATTAGAAGATTTAAAAACTGTAATCGCATATGAAGAACGAAAAAAGAATAAAACATTTGAACCAATAGATTTTGATGATTTTTTAGAAGAGAGAGAAAAGAAATATGGGGTCAAATTTTAAAGTTAAAATAGATCCTTATGTTATTGCCAAAGTTGATGATATTGACTATTACTATTTTGAAAAATTTGGCAATTTTGAAATGGGAATTGTGTTAACGAAAGAATTGAAAGATGTTAAAGAAACAATTCAAGATAATCCCTATATTGGAAGAAGGATTGATGACAATATATACAAGTATGTCATGTTGAATATAAAAAGTGTTTTATATTATGAAATCCATGAAGATAGCAATACAATTATTATTTTTGATTTAAAATCGTTTAAAGAAAACAGGAGAAAGAATGATTAAGTTCATTCTTTTTTTATTTTTCTGTTAGACGGCAAAGTTGCCGTGTAAGTATACAGGAGGAATTTTATGGAATATGAGGTTGAAGTTATTGAAACTTTAAAAAGACAAAAGGTAATAGAAGCCGATTCTCTCAATCAAGCACTTGAAAAACTTCAGGAAGAATACAAAAACTGTAATATTATTCTTAATGAAAATGATTTTGTTGGGGTTGAATTTAGAGAATCAACGGATGAAATGATCAAAGAAAATTTTAATACACAAAATCTGTTGCAGGATTTAATGAATGCTGGTGGTTGTGATGCTAGTGATGAATATTCAAAAGGATGGGATGAAGCAATGGAAGAAGCTTATAGCATTGTGTGTCGTCATCTGAATATGACAAAAGAAAAGGTGAAAGAAGATAATGCCGGTAAGATCCTTTAGAGTCTCAGAAAAGTTTTTGAAACAGCTTGAAATGATTCAAAATTATTGTAAGAACGAACTAGGATTGGAAATGACCCAAAAAGAACTGTTGGATGAAATGATAGAACTTTACCATTGCAGGATCATGTTAAAATCTAACATTCTTGACGAATTATTTAAGGAAGAATTGCGTAATAATTTGCAGCTTTACATGATTGAAAATGCAAAGATGCTCAATCACATCATAGAAATTATAAAGAAAGAAGGTAAAGATAAAGATGATAAATGAAATAGATCCAAGGATATATAATTTTAAAAATCTTAAATTGGAAGATCAAGTGGTTGTTGCTTCACAGTTTAAGATTTTTTTATTAGTCAAAAAAGAAAAAGAGGATTTAAAAGAAACAGCAGATAAACAAAATTCATTGACTAAGTTTCTTTATGAAGTTGCTATTGAAGAACTTGATGAAGTAGAAGAAAAAATCAAAGTTACAATTATACAGACAATAATTAGCTTTATTGAAAATTATGATTATTTTGTTAAAGAATTAGAAACAGATGATTATTTTTATGGATTGGAGGATTCAAAAGATGAATAAACAATTTGATGTCTTTGTAAAAATGAAAATTACTGAAATGAGTAAGACCATTCATGATATGACATATACGTACATTAATCCTGAAACAAAAAAGCCTACAGATGTTCCAACAAAACATTATCAGGATATTTTAAAACAGCCAGTCGAAGTAATGGTAGAAGAACAAGTCAAAAGGCAATTTCTGAACGTTATGTTTAAACAACTAAAAAATTTAAAGGAAGAAGAACCACATTTGTTCTATCAGTCATTATTGTTAATGGATATTGGTAAATCACCAGATTCACTTGCAGTCAATGAAGAAGTTGCTTTAAAGATGACATCTGATTATATGATTGATGAAGAAAGCAAACCCAAAAAGAAAAATGAACCAAAGTTTCATATTTCTCAAGATTCTTTTATAAAAAAATATAATGAAGTAAAAAATGATGATTCTATTATGGCAGAACTGTTTGATTCTTCTGAAGTAAAAAATGAAGGTTTCAGCCTTAATTAAATTTCTTAGACGGCAACATTGCCGTGTTATAATAGGTACTATTCTTATCGAATTTTAATAAATTGGTATCTGGAAATAATAAATGCTATAATTATTTTAGATATAAAGACATCTTAGATATTTATAGTACATTGTATGTAATAGATATTCTATTAATAAGCAGGTGATAAAATTATGTGGTTGAATTTGTGTCCGCAAGGTGTATTTTTCAGTATTAAAATTTAAGATTATTTACCAGTTAAAAATGGAAAAATGTATTCTAATGTTAATTGGACAAAGGTATCATGTAAAATTAAATGTGGAGATTTTATAAATTACTCAGCAAATAGAGAAGAAATTTTTTTCAGTGTTGAAGTGGATGAGTTTAAAAGCTATCTGAAAGATTACTTAAATTTTGAACTTGATGAAGACATACGTGGATATTCATTTACTGAACCATATTTGGATATTGATTTTTGGACATTTTCTAAGGAATTATGGATGAATATTAATATCAGAATAATAAATAAAGATAATGAATTGACACGACATTATTTCAAAGTAAGTTTATTTAATGAAGATGTTAATTATTTATATCTTTATCTGTGCTTGATTACAAATGAAATATCAGAAAATGATCATCGAATTAGAGAAATGATAAATAAGAAAATTATTACTGAAAAGACAGTTTTAGATTAAAGTAAAGTATGTTGCTTTACTTTTTTTACTTTCTACTAAAAAGGAGATGAAGACGGCAACATTGCCGTGTAATTAAAAATAGAAATATGAAAATAACAAAAGCACGATTTATGATGAATGGTTATAAACCACCATCAAATTCAAGAATGAAAAAAGAAATATCTATTGATTCAATTTCTGGCTACTTTGAATACACAGGTAGAGATGAAGCGAAAGATGTTGTAAAGGAAGTAGAAGAAAATGAAACAGGCTATTTTGGCTATACAGGAAGTCATACTGTTGGAACGTCTAGTTCAATGGCCACATTAAATACAAGAGAAGACAGAAAAAGATTTAAAAAAGAAATTAAAAAGTATTTTAATAAAAAAGGTAATATCTGCTGGGATTTGGTTATTTCACTGGAAAGCGATGAGGAAGCAGCAAAACTTGGCCTTGAAACGGTTGATAACTGGAATAGTGTTATGTCTGATGCACTTCCAAAAATATTTAAACAGTATGATTTAGAATATAATAATGTTCTATGGTGGTTTGACGTACATCGTAATACGGAACATCCACATATCCATCTGGCCTTTATGGAAAAACATCAGACAAGATTCAAAGGTAAAATATCAAAAGCAAAACTGGAAAATGTAAAAAGAACTATTTATACATGTATTGCTGTAAGACAAAAGCTTGCTGAGAAAACAGGATACGATTATAGAGAGTATTTTAAAATCAAGGATCAGGAATTTAATCAGCTTGTAACACTTATTAAAGGGAAAGATTTATCAAACGTGAAAACATTAAATCAGTTGTTGGATGCTTTACCTAAAACGGGAAGACTGCAATACAACTCATACAATATGAAAGATTTTAAACCCGTCATTGACGGAATAATAGATGAAATTATTTTTAACAGTCCTGATTTGAAAAAACAATATGACATTTTATTAGAAAGAATTGAAGTTTTAGAAGGAGTTATGAATGATGAATCAGCTGGTATTTCAACATTGAAAGAAGCAGAGTTAAATAAACTGCATGAAAGAATTGGAAACTATATCTTAAAGAACTATAAAAAAACTGAGAAGGTAAAGGTGAAGAAAGAGACAAAAACAATAAGGAAAGTTAGATATCTTAATAAAAAAAGACTGGAAGGATTTATTTACAGTGTTGCTTTAGAACAACAAAATAATATAAATAAATCCATTGATGAGTACTACAAACGTATGGAAAACAATCTAATCGTCTGATGATTCTATATCGTCAATGTCATCAGTTAAATCAAATACAGGTTTATGTAAAACGTCATACAGCTTTTCATTATACTCATTAAGCTTTGAAATATTATAACTTAACTGATCACATAAAAATGCTTTGGAAGCACGGCCTTGATTGTCAACAAACGAAGTAAGTGTTTCTAAATCCATACTGTAAAGAGTCTGATATATTCCGTTCAATGTATAAGCTATTTTGTCTATTTCATCATAGACTTCAAATATTATTTTTCTTTCATCCATTTTGCATTCCTCCTTATACCTTTAATTATGATGTAGATTTCTTTTGAAAAGAAGAAATCTTGCACAAAATACAGAAAATATGACTTAAAAACACAAAAATCAAAAAATTAACAAGAATTGGCGGTGATAGAGTATAATTATTCTAATGAATATTAAACAATGAAAATAAAGGTGAGATTATGGATAAGGTAGAGATATTAGAGGATGTTTCAAAAAATATTTTGAAAAATAATATTAATGGAGCCAGACGAATAATTAAAACAAAATATCCTTTTAAAAAACCAATAGTAAAAATTCGAAAGTATACAGATAAGGAAAAAATGAAACAGTTTGTTAAAGATGGATTTATAGATCGTTATAGTGGCCAAAAACTGGTAAATCCATGATTACTGAAGGTATTATCATACTATATGCCTGATGTGTTTCCATATCATTCGCATTGGAAAATGGCAAATTGTCATAACGCTTATTGGGAACTAGTGCCAACACTTGATCATATATTTCCAATTGCTTTAGGTGGCAGTGATGATAAAGAAAACTGGGCGACAACTTCAATGCTTCACAATTCGATTAAAAGCAATTGGACATTGAAGCAACTTAACTGGAAGTTGTATAAATCAGGTGATTTTAAAGTTTATGATGGATTGACAAGTCTATTTGTTCGATTAGTAGAGTCAGATGAAACACTTCTTAATGATTCCTATATATATCGTTGGTATCATTAATCAAAAAAATTTTTTGATGATAAGGAGAATCAATTATGAAGATAATCTGCCCTAAATGTAAGTCTAAAAATATTATTTCTATTGTGTATGGTTATCCATCATCAGAGTTATTTGAATTAAGCGAGCAGGGAAAAGTTAAATTGGGTGGATGCGAAAGAGTATTTGGATATATGCAATCAAACAGATTTTGTAAGGATTGACATTATGATTGGCATGTTGATAATCTTAAATGTGATGAAATCAAAAAAGTATGTTTTAAATTCTGGAAAAATTTCTGTTGTGCAGATTCTAAAGAAGAAAACCAGTGGGTTTATGACATATATTCAAATGGCAAAATTAAGTATTGTTCCTATCCTGTAAACAGCAAAAAGATAATTAATAAAGTTGAATCTTGCATAGATGTGATAAAAGTCAAAGAGTTTTATGAGGATTTACTGTTTCAGTTCAAACCATGGAGCTATGCAATAGAAAACACAGTAGAGGATGGTTGCAGTTATGAACTGATGATAACTTATACCAGTAATCAGACAAAAAAACACAGTGGAGACATTTCAGGTGGTACAATAGATAATCTCGTATTAGATTTTTTGTTAACAGTCCCTGATATCAATAAAACTTTAAAATAAACTGGCGTAGTCATTTTTACGTCAGTTTTGCTATATATAAAGAGGTGATTAAAATAGATAACAGAATAAAATATGTCTTTTTAACAGGTTTCGTTTTTTCAGTATTTGCAGCCATGCAAATTTCCTATAATATTTCGAATAGTGGAATAACATTTAATCCTTTATATGCTTTTGATAATTTATATTTATTATTTGGCTGTATTGCTTTTGGAATGATACCTGCAATTATGTTAATTTTAAATAGTCTTGAAAACTTAGGAAAAGATAACCGAAATTATTCTAAACTTGTAAATGTCAATTACTTTAAAGAAAACTTTAATAAAATTACTTTTAATCAAAATGCAGAAATAGTTGAAAACAGACAGCTGTTTTTGACAAATGATATTAGAACGCAGATAAATACATGGACAAAAGAACATAAACTTGATTTTTTGAAAATACCTCTTTCTAAACAAAATTTAGGATTTGGTATTTTTTTTCTAACAGGAAAAAATTATGTATATGTAGATAATGCAGATCATCATAATCTGATTATTGGTACAACTGGTTCAGGAAAGTCTTTCAGCTTTATCCTTCCAATGTTGTGTCTACTTGCAATAATAGGAGAATCAGGATTGTGTGTAGATATTAAAGGGGAGCTGAGTCAGGCAACAGCAGAACTTTTTAAAAGTAAAGGATATAGAGTTTATTTTCTCGATTTTATCGAACCACAGAATAGTGATTGCTGGAATCCTTTGTATTTGGGATCTCATGAATATATGAAGCAGCTTAAGATTAAAAATGAACAGGAAAACTATTTGAAAAATAAGCTTGAAAAAGGTAAAGAAGAATTTGAGATTTTGCATGGCAATGTTGCCGTGTTTGATGGTAAAGAGTTTATGGGCAAAAATGAAGCAGGAGATTATATTTATAATAAAGAAAACAATTCATTTCTAACAGATGCTGATTTTTCTCAGGCACAGGAATATTTACGAGATGTTGTTCAGGCTATTACAGAAGGCAAGAAACAGGGACAGGATCAGGAGTTTTGGAATCAGGAAGCGGGAAGAATTCTGGAAGGTTATGTTCATCTTTTGTGTGAAACAGGTAATATTGATGTTATTAACATACCAGCAGTTAATAAACTGATGCTTGATGGTGATGAAGTTAAAAGAAAAACTACACGATCTGAAATTACTTTTCTTCAGTATTATCTAAAAAACTATAAAACAAACTTTGATATCTCTAAAGAACGATTGTCTTCGTATGTAGACAGCGCTGAACAGACAAGGAAGTCATCACGTAATGTTTTAACAAAACATCTTACATCCATCGTAACAAATGATGCAATTAAAAAAATTCTTTCTAATAACACAATTGATTTAGAAAATATTGATTCCTGTAAGACAATGATTTTTCTAAAAGTTCATGATGAAAAGCAAACATACTATCCTTTAGTTACTTTATTTATAAAACAGCTTTGGCAATGTCTGGTTAAAGAAACAAGGAAGAATTCAAATTTGAGATTGAAACATTCTTTTAACATCTTGTTTGACGAAATGGGACAGTTTCCTAAGTTTCAGGAAATTACAAATATTCTTACTGCTGGACGTTCAAGAGGAGTGAGAATGAACATGGTCGTTCAAGGATTTGACCAACTTGAATCTGCCTATGGAAAAAATGAAGCACAGACAATAAGGTCGAATGCTACAAATCTAGTATATCTTCTTTCAAAAGATTACCAGACACTAGAAGAAATTTCGAAAACACTGGGAACTAAGAAGACATCTAAAACTAAAGAAGAAAGAGTTGTTACGGTGGATCGTTTGAAAAACTTTAAGCTTGGAGAAGTACTGATTATGGGAGATAGAGGAAAATCATTGATAACTAATGTATTGCCTTTTAATAAATATAATTACTACAAAAATTTAAAGAAATATAGCGTAAGGGACATTCCTAAAAAAGAACCAAAATATTTTGATATTAAAAAAGAAATAGAAATGAGGGAAAACATGAATGAACAGTAAAATTAAAACTTATCTTATCTCAAAAGGAATTGATTTTTCAGTTCCTTTTTTAGTAGATGAAAATCATTTGGAAAAAATTGATGAAAAATATATTTATCAGAACACATGTTTTGAAAATATGCTGATCAAATATACTATGCTTGGAAAAAAGAAAGAACTGTTTTTAAGAAACTGTAAGATTGAAGCAACAAGTCTTTCCAGTCTTGATATTAAAGAAAGAATAGTTTTTCATAACTGTATATTTGACAATGTAAAGATTTCAAAATGCAATTTAAAAAATGCAATTTTTTATAAATGCGAGTTTAATAATTCAGTAATTGTAAACTCAATACTGGCAAACAGTTATTTTATTAACTGTAAAGGAATTGAGACAGTTGATTTTATGGAAAATAATATGCAGGGTGTCTCAGTAATTGGTAGTAAAGTAAATTTGAATGAGCTGAAAGAAAAACAAAACAGATTTGAAGATATTTTAATTCAAGAAGAAATGCTTGAAGTTCAACATGGCAATGTTGCCGTGTTGGAAGAAAAAAAGGAAGATGATCAGGAAATGAAAGAAGAAAATAAAAGACAAATTATAAAAAATGAAATCTATAGCAGTCAGGAATTGTCACAAGATTTTTTAAATAATATGCTTTTTTATAAATGCCATTTTGTAGACTGTTCTGTAAGTGATAATGTAAAATTGAATGCTTCAACGGACTTTAAAGAGTGCACTTTTTTAAACAATGCTCTTCATTTTGATGATGTTGATAAAACATCGTTTGATGATTGTATTTTTGAAAAAGTTTCTTTTAAAGGAAATTTTATACATGTATCCTTTGCTGGATCAAAGTTTAGTAATCTGTCTTTTATTAGAGATTCTACATTTGTTGCCTGTTTGTTTGATCATACAAATGCTTCTGAATATTTTGATAATAATTTGATAAAGCTAAGCAATATTGAACTTGTTAAAAAATCAAACGAAAATACTGAAATATTGAAAAAAGTAAATGAACTTTATGAGATATTAAAATCAGAAGATAAGATTTTACAGCAGGAACTGATAGCAAAAACAAAAGTGGATGAGGAAGATGTTCTTGATTATATTTTACATTTGGATGATACGGAATATTTGAAATTGATAGCAAAAACAAGCAGTCGTGTAGTTGAAGAAAAGATGGTTTAGATGTCAAAAACATTAGATAAATTATTTGAAACATATGCCTATGATTCAAGACAGAAGACACAGCTCCGTTTGGCTGATGAAAAAGGACTTGATATTTCTAAAATGAAAGATCCTAATTTTAACTGGGAGCAGATGCGAGAAATTTCTTTGGCCATGGAATATGGATTAAACCCAAATGCATTATGTGACCCTGAAATTAGTGCTGAGTCCATGGAAAAAATCAGATATAGTCTTATGGATCAGCAAAGTGTTTTTGAAGATGCAAAAGAAGAGGTAAAAAAGAAACGTACTAAGAGAATTTCTTTAATCATTTTTACAATGGTATTTTCTTTTATTGCAAGTGTTGTTTATTTAATGAACAAAGAGTTAATTGATAAGTATATTGAGCCTGTTCCTCTAGAATTAACAACAGATAGAATAACTGTTGAATATGGTGAAGATATTCATTTTATGGATTATGTAAAGTATTACGACAAATCACATCAACTGACAATTCCTTTGAATCAAAAGCTAGATAAGATAAAGGATTATAAATTTGTTTATTCAGTAACGAACGGTGTTAAAACAAAAGAAAGAACATTAATAGTTAGTGTTGTTGATACAACGAAACCAACAATTGAATTGACACAAAGTGAAATTACTCTTAATAATGGGGAACAGTTTAATCCAAAAGATTATATTAGAAAAGCAGAGGATAATTATGATCAGTTATCAGCTGATAATGTTGTAATAAAAAATAATGTTGATACAAATAAAGATGGTGATTATGAAGTCGAATATCAATTAAAAGATCAACACGGCAATGTTGCCGTATCTATTTTAATAGTTCACATCAGAACAGTATCTCAAAACGAAGATAATACTGCTGTTAGAAATAAAGAAGATTCACCAGTTAAAAAGAATCAAGAACAGAAGAATAAATTAGTCACTAAAGAAACACCTAAAACAATAAATGTTGAACCAAAGATATTTTATATAAGAGATTACAATTATGATTTATCTTCTTGCAGTCAAGCAGCAAACAACTACATGAATCAAGTTTTGAGTAGTAGCAATATTGATTTAAGCGGTTATGTAGAACCGTATCAGGAAAATGGTGTAATTGTTGGATATAAGGTATTATTTAAATAAAGTTTTCCTTCATTTATTAATTTATATTACTAAGGTTTGATATTATCTATAGAATACTAAATATGGAGTTTTCATAGATGTATTAAATGTGATAGACTTCATCTATGAGAGAAATACTCATAATAAAAAGAGTAAATATATTATGTAAAAAATATGTCAATAGCTCCAAACAATCCTTTATATATAACATGCATAAATGAGTGTTATTTTTTTTAGTAATATGCTTATTTTTAATGGTATGTTTTATGATTTGTTTGATAAAAAGAGAACGATTTATATATCTAATCGTTCTCTTTTTAAAAATATTATTAAGGACTATTTCAAATTATTCTATAATTATTAGATTAAAGAAATAATCCATTTTTGATTGATAGTAGTAGGAAATATTATAAGTTTAAAGCTAAGATATTTTATATTTTGCTTGATATTTTGTTGCTACTCCATATGAACGAAGATAAGTCCAAGTTCCACTATATTGTGGTTTTCTGTAAACATCATATCTTTGCACTAAATAGTTTCTTGCAACTTTAAGTTTTACGGCTTTTCCTACTTGATTAGAATTAATGCTAATAATAGCACCACCACTATTTTTCGTTGCACCAGGTGCATAAGCAGCACTTACAGACAAGTTTTGACCACCTATTGCTATTCCTAGAGAAAATGAGCCTGGGCTTCTATCATCATCTGACCAATAAAAGCCACTACGTTCGTTTGGAAAAATTGATCCTCCAGGAGGTTGATCATAAGCATCTTTATATGCTGAAAATGAAGATAATTTTGGATCTCCTATTTTTCTGTAATCATATGCATAAGATTCCCTAGTGCTACCAAAAGTTGCTTTCATTAACTCAATTTGTTTTTCTTGTTCTTTTTCAAATTCTTCTTTTGTTGGAGTATAAATATATTCATTTTCTAGAGCAGAAACATTTCCATATGGAAAGCAGAAAGAAAACATAAGGATTAAAGAAATAATTATTTTATTAAGTTTCATAAATTGTCCTCCTTCACCAATACTTAATAAAAGAATAATTCCTACTGCTATCTTTATAATAAGTATATCATAAATATTTGAATATTTGGTTGAAAATATATATTTATTTAAAATAATAACATTGAAAAGATTAGCGCATTGGATAGAATGGTTAAACGTGTGTTTTAATAGACTGAATTATAGTTGATGTAATATAATATAATAAAAGGAGGAAATTAGTATGAAATCGAAATTAATATGTATAGTTATAATTATTTCTAGTTTTATTTCTGGATATTTTACTTGTTTTTCTATAAAACAAAATCAAGTGGACAAAAAAGTTAATGATATAAGCTTAGAAGGGACATTTCAAGATGAAAGATTCGATAAAATCTCCTTATATAATAACTTACTATATTATTATTATGTAGTAGATGGGGAAAAAATGTCTGCCAAAGCATCTTTAAAAAAAATAGACAAAATTGTCTATACTTTCCATGATGATTCAATACCTTTTGATATGCTGATACTTCAAGAAAAATATATTTTACTGATGAATAGTTCTTCAAAAAATAGCGTATATTTTAAAAAAGTTTTTAAATATGCATCTTTTGAAGAAAAATAATGAATTTTATTTATTGGTTCCAAGTTTTTCGTAAATATAAGTTTTACGTACCATTCAAATATTTTGATAAAGCTAAACAAATTACTCAAACTATGTTTGATCAATAAAAGAATCCTGAATAAATTAATATATTCAGCTATGTTCGCTTCATATTAATGAGTAAATTATTTAATTTAAATTTTCATAGAAAGAGATTTAACCAATTAATTTCATTTTTTAAAAGTTTTAATAAATATGAAAAAAGCATAAGTAAAAAATGAGAATTACAGTTAAATAATTGGCATAGAAAAATCATAAAATAATTTAAAATAGATCCTTATAAATGTATAAAAAGAAAAAGAGAGCGAGTGCGGAGGTGTGACCGAACAACTCAAAGCAGAAAACCCGATGTTGTGTGTTGGAAGAATGAACGAGATACAGGCAAGGGCAAGAGAAATCATCAACGCAGAAATTATTTACGCATAAGCCAAAGTCGGCAGGGAGAAATCCCTGCCGTTGTTCTTTTGGATGGTGCTGGTCACAATTCGTTTCTTGATTTTGTTCGTTTGACCGAGTATAATATACCTACTAATGATATGGAGGTCTGTTATGTTTGAATATATGACGGTACAGGAAGCCGCAACAAGATGGAATATTTCAGAACGAAGAATACAGATACTATGTTCTGAAAACAGGATTGAGGGCATTGTGCGTTTAAGCAGAGTGTGGCTCATACCAAAAGATGCGAAGAAGCCGATAGATAGGAGAAAGAAAAACAACGGGAAGTGAAAAAGGAATTTTCGGCAGTTGCAACTGTCAGTTGACACATTGAATGGTGCTGGTTGGTGGTTAGCAACTTTATAAATCACTAAAATATGAGTATAACATCACATTAACAGGAGGATATAATTATGATTTTTGCCGATAAACTTATTTTGTTACGAAAAAAAGCAGGCTGGTCACAAGAGGAATTAGCTGAACAAATGAATGTAACACGACAATCTGTTTCAAAATGGGAGGGAGCACAATCTGTTCCTGACCTTGATAAAATGATACGCCTTTCCGAACTATTCGGAGTAAGTACAGATTATTTACTTAAAGACGAAATTGAGCAAGCTGAGCATATCAACTCGTCCAATGATATACCGTCATTAAAGCGTGTCTCTATGGAGGAAGCAAATGCTTTTCTCTCTGTAAAATCAAGGACAGCTAAAACAATAGCGTATGCTGCTTTTTTGTGTATCTTATCTCCGATAGCTCTTTTGATGTTGGGTGCAATTAGTGAAAGTACGGCAGGCGGCTTGAACGAAGATATTGCAAGTGGAATTGGAATGATTGTTCTTATTATTTTTGTAGTAATAGCCGTCGTAATGTTTATATCAAGTGGTAGCAAAACCGCTCCCTTTGCATATTTGGAAAAAGAAAAATTTGAAACCGAGTATGGCGTGAGTGGAATGGTTAAAGAATGCAAAGCAAAATATAAAGATTTGCACACAAAGAATAATATTGTGGGAACTTGTTTGTGTATTTCTGCTTTGATTCCTCTTTTTGTCGGAGCAATAATTGACGCTGATAACGACCTATTTCTAATGGCTATGCTTTCCTTTTCGTTTCTTATTGCAGGCGTAGGTGTGATTTGTTTTATTAAGACGGGTATCATATGGGCAAGCTATGAAAAACTTTTGCAAGAGGGAGAATATTCTAAAGAGAACAAGGAAAAACCGTCTATTGCGGCTGCTGTATATACTGCATATTGGGTAATTACAACAGCAGTATATGTGGGATATAGTCTATCATTAAATAATTGGGGACAGAGTTGGGTAATTTTGGTTGTTGCGGGAGTTATGTTTCCTGCTATCGTTGCAATTACTAACGCCTTTGATAAAAAATCAAAATGAGGATGGAATGGCTGTTATGCCCTGTCTGTAAAAGTAAAACACGCCTTCAATTACGAGAAGATACTGAATTAAAAAATTTTTCCCTCTACTGCCCGAAATGTAAGCAGAAAACACTTATCAATGTAAAGGATTTGCAGATAACCGTTATTCAAAAGCAAGAACACTAATCAAACTATGTATGCCGCCGCTATGGGTAAAACCGTAACGGCGGTTTTTCAATGCCTACCTGCCATCTCTGTCAATGGATTTCTTACGCTGTCTTTGCGGCGGTTGCTGCTTGTTGCGTTCCTGTATCTCACGCAGATGCTTTAACACGCTCTGCTTTTCGGGCTGTCTGTGCTGTTCTTTGGCGGCGGATGTCGGTTTCCTGCTGACTTGATATTTCCACTCGGCAGGGTCACGGTTGTACTGTTCTACAACGCTTTCCATTTCTCGGAAAGTCCGCATAAACACCTGCACATCGGTATAACCGTCCTCTTTGAGCGTATCGGGGATTTTATCCACTCTGTCGGCAATTTCCGCTTCTGTTTCTTTGATTTTTACCTCTAATTCTTTTCGTTCTTTAACCTTGAAAAGCCCCTTTGTATCGGCAAGCTGCATGTGAAGGTAAAAACAATTATGTAAAGAAGATATTATCCAATGCAAATGGTATGTCCAATTTTCAACGTGCAAGAAACAGAATCCTATATTCTCAAAACAAATATGAAACTTACACAATGAATGAACATACAGACAGAATAAAACGTATAGGAAATCCTAGAGGAGCCTACAAAAAATAAAATAAAAATAGAAAACAAATAAAAGGAGGAAAACCAGGACCAGACATCATCCTAATTTTCCTCTTAAAAAAGCACTGAATATTTTAGAGGGAATACTGATTCCACATCAATATCACCCCCCCTAATAATTTAGAGCGTCAAAAAAACTTCATTTTTTTAAAATATAAATCTTATTATCTTCTTGATAAAAAAGTTCGTTATTTCTCATTTTTAACAATATAACAATAAAAAAATATATATCACTTGCCGACATTGCTAAGCTAGAAAAGCCAAAAAAAATAAGAAAAGTCATAAGAATCAATTTTTTTATAATGAATGATAAAAAAATAGGAATAATTGCCAAGACAAGCGTCGGAGATATTAACATTATTAGAGTTCTACACTTACTCATCTTCGCATCACTTTCAACAGATATTATCGGTTGTAAGTTCTTCATTTTGAATATTATTTTTTTTCTACTTTTTTTCGGATATGATAGCAAATGTATATATTCATGTACAATACTAAAAGGGAAAGCAGAAATAAGCACGGCTCCAAATGCAGAAAAAAACAAGCCTATATCATTAATATAAAATCTTTTAATCTTTAAAAAAAATACCAATAGTAGCAATGTACATAACACAATGATCAACATACTAATATTTTCTGTTTTTTTGTTTATTTTAAGTATTTTAAAATTTCTATTATCATAAAACTTTTCTACCATACACATAAATCCTCTCTACTCATCTATACGAACTTGGAGCAGCGATTCGAATAGACGCTGGAATACGTCCAATTAACTAGCACTGCTCTGGACTAGTAGTAAAATATGAAATAGACACTAATGATACTAAAACAGTCGTAATGATAATGTTAGAAATAGAACATCTGGGTTCTGGATTTCCATCATTACCACCAACAATTGATAATTCATTCAATTCTTCAACGCTAACTTTTATCTTTGTATTCTATTCCATGTTTTTTTTCCTTGTTTTCATCATGAACCTATTCCCTAGTACTATTATACAATTCTATGAGTATTTAATCTATCTAAAGACATAAATTTTGTCGTAATTTTGCAGATTTGTAAACGTTCATCTTTTTTGTTCCGATTATATGTGTAAAATGTATCTTTTTTGCAGAATTTCCCTAAAAAAGCAAAAGAAGGCAAATTGGAAGAAATCAATCATTGTGTATGCTGTTTACAAGGATGTTTTGGAGAAGCGATGAAGGGCAACTTCACTTGTTTAGTAAATCCTAGATGTACAAGAGAATTTGAACATGATTTATTAAAAGCTGATAATACAAAAAATCTTATGATTATTGGTGCTGGTCCAGGTGGATTGATGGCAGCTCGTACTGCAGCTCAAAGAGGTCATAATGTAACGGTTTATGATAAAGATACACATTTTGGTGAAGTATTTAGAAGTGCTGCTTATCCAATGGGAAAAGGAGAACTTTCTACTGTAATTTCTGCTTATAGAAAACAATGTGAAGTATTAGGTGTCACATTTAAAATGGGTAAAGAAGTATCTGAAGAAGCTAGACCAGATACGATTGTTGTAGCAACTGGTTCAGTACCATTAACGCCACCAATTGAAGGAATCAATTCAGAAAACGTTGTAACTGCTGAAGATGTTCTTTATGGTAAAATAGATGTCAACCAAGGACCAGTTGTTGTTTATGGTGGTGGAGAAACTGCTGAATTCATTGCACAAACAAATCATGATGTCACTATTTTAGAAATGAAACCAGCCATTTTAACTGATATGGTAGTAACTAACATGATTCCAACTATGGAAAGATTACACCAACAACAAATTAAAATTGTTACAAATGCAACAGTAAGTAAAATTAATGAAAATGCTGTTTCATATAAAAATGCTGATGGTGACGAAATCACTATTCCAGCCTCAACAGTTGTTTCAGCATTTGGATACAAAGCTTATAATCCATTAGAAAACGTAGCAAAAGGAAACTGTAATGATGTTTACGTAATTGGTAGTGCTGTAAAAGCAGGAAATGCATTAACTGCTATTCAAGATGGTTACCAAGCTGGATTAAAATTATAATAAATTAAAAGAGATGATACGGTTTATTTGCTGATCAGCTCCTTTTTAGTATGAAAGTATTTTTGAATGACTTTTCTATTATACAAAATCTTTTCTTACAAATAATACTTTTCCTATTATCTGTATATTTCGTTTTTCAATTTCTTCTTGATCAAAGTATCTGTCTTCGTATTTTAAATTGCTTGCAGCCAATATAAGAATATTATTTTTAAAGTATACTGTTTTTATTGTTACTTCTTCATCAATCATTACAACGGCTATATCGCCAGGGTTGACTTTATTGCATTGTTGAACAAATACAAGATCATCTTCATAAATATGTGATCCTACCATAGAATCACCAACAACACGTAAAAAATAATCTCCACGTTCAGCATCTCCTTTTCCAACTTCAAGATAGCCTTCAACATCTTGATCTGCCCATAAATCATAGCCAGCTTTGACTTTTCCTAAAATAGGTTTTAATCTGTTTGTTTCTTCTAATACACCTTCTATATCACAGTCAAAAATTTCAGAAAGCTTATTTATAGTTATCTTCTTTAATTTGGTACTTTCACCGCTCAGCCAGCGATAATAAGTTGACGTAGAAACATTTAATAATTGAGCCATTTCTTTATGACTGAGATTGTTTTCAATTTCGTATTGAGATAAAAGTTCTTTAAGTATCATATATATCACCACTATTACTGTAACAAATAATTTAAAACTTTGCAAAAATATAAAGAATAAATTCCCAAATCTATCTTGAAAGTATAATAAATGATTGATTATCATATATACACAGGAGTGGTATTTATGAAAAAGGTATATATGTGTATTGATTTAAAAACTTTTTTTGCATCGGTAGAATGCAGTGAGAGAAAGTTAGATCCTTTTAAAACTAATCTTGTAGTTGCTGATCCGTCTAGGGGAAAAGGGGCATTATGTCTTGCTATAACTCCAAAGATGAAGGCAATGGGGATAAGAAATAGGTGTCGTATTTTTGAAATTCCAAAAGAGGTAGAATATATAATAGCACTTCCAAGAATGAACTTATATATGGACTATTCGGCCAAAATATATGAAATATATTTACGATATGTTTCTGAAAAAGATATTCATGTTTATTCGATAGATGAATGCTTTATAGATATGACTTCTTATTTAAGATTATATAATAAAAAGCCAAAGGAGTTTGCTCAAATGTTGATGAATGCTGTCATGGAAGAAACCAATATAACTGCAACAGCAGGAATAGGTACAAATCTTTATCTTGCAAAAATAGCATTAGATATCATATCAAAACACGTTCCTGATAATATAGGGATGCTTACGGAAAAAACGTATCAAAAATATCTTTGGCATCATACACCTATAACAGATTTTTGGCATGTCGGTATTGGAACAGCAAACAGATTAGCTAAATTAGGAATTCAAGATATGTATGGTATTACAATGTGTCCCGAAGAAACTCTTTATAAAATTTTTGGAATTAATGCAGAATATATCATAGATCATGCATGGGGACGAGAGCCTACAACAATTGCACAAATTAAAGCATATGCTCCATCATCTAATTCCATAAGTAATTCTCAGGTTCTTTTTGAAGATTATAGCTATCAAGATGCACTACTTGTAGTTAAAGAGATGGTTGAATTGAACACACAAAGATTAGTAAAACATCATTTGGCGACGGATCGGATAAGCCTTTATATAGGTTATTCAAGAGATGATGGAGGAGGTGCAAGTGGTGGACAAATGAAACTTACTGTAAGAACAAATTCAAATAGAATACTTATTAAAGAATTTATAGATTTATATCATCGTAAAGTAGCACCTAATAGGCTGATAAGACAAATAGGCATTTCTTTTTGTGATGTTCTTGATGAATATTATGAAAGCTATGATCTGTTTACAAATATTGATGAAATAGAGGAGGAAAGAAATTTACAATTGGCAATCATAGAAATAAAAGAAAAATTTGGTAAAAATGCTATTTTCAAAGGAATGAATAAGTTAGAAAAAGCAACTACAATAAAACGAAATACGTTGGTGGGAGGACATAATGCGAACTAAAAGCAAATTAAATCGAGCAAAATTATTTCTTTCTTATGATGCTCTAAAAGGCTTTAAAGAAAGAATACATGAAAAGGAACGAATAGTGGTAAGTAAGCCTGTTCTTTCTGAAGATCAACTTTACGAGCTTGATTGGAAAATTAAACAAGCTAAAGTGGGAGAAATGATATCAGTTGTCTATTTTGATAAATGTCAATATGTTTACAAAAAAGGAATCATAAGTCGAATAGACTTAGAACATAAAAAGGAGATAACTATAGTTGATACAAAAATTCCGGTAAAAAATATTCTAATGGTAGGTTAATCATTTTTATTATCTTATTTTATAGTTATGATAAAATAAGAATAGTAAATCAATCGTTAAGGAGATTTGTTATGGAAGTTATAGTTATGTACTCTATTGGATTAATTGTTATTTCATTTATTATTGCTGTTACTAAATCAAAATTGAAGGGTAAGGCAGGGGAAGTAACTATTAATCATTTTTTAAAAAAATTGGATTCAAATGAATATATTATTATAAATGATTTTATACTTCCTAATGATGGAAACACAAAAACAACTCAAATAGATCATGCTGTTATTTCTTTATATGGTATATTTTCTATAGAAACAAAGAATTATAAAGGACAGATATATGGTAATACATATTCTAAACAATGGACGCAAAATATCTATGGCAAGAAATATTTTTTTATGAATCCCATTCGTCAAAACTATGCACATGTAAAATCAATTGAATCTTTTTTATGGAAATATGGGTATGATAATATTCCTGTTTATTCAATAATTGCTTTTCCGGGAGATACTACATTGAAATTAAAAATAGAGAATGAAAATGTCGTGAAGTGGGCAGAAGTTGTTAAAACGATAAAGATGTTATCTAAAGAAAAATATCTTACAAAAGATGAAATTAGGAACATATCGAAACTATTAAACAATCAAAAGAATAATATTCAGGATAATAGAAAGCATATAAGTCAAATAAAAGAGGTAAAAAGAAAACAAGAGAACATTAATCATAATATATGTCCGAGGTGTGGTTCTCAATTAGTGATTCGAAATGGCAAGTATGGACAGTTCATTGGCTGTAGCGATTATCCAAAGTGCAAATTTACAGCTAAACTAGATGCTTAACTATTTTGTAATAAAATATGTTCATTTGTTTTATAAAATAATAAATTTTAATAAAAAAGAGACTTTAGTATTCAATGTTACTTTTTTAAATTAGAAGTTAAACTGGTTTTTGTCATTGGTTTTGAGTTTATTATAATGTTTTTCATATTTAAAAGAAAAAATGATAACATTATTAGATCATGTTTAAAGCTATAAATATTTTAGGGATTAAAATGGAACAATCTTTTTTTAATATTCTTTATTAATATTAGAAAAATCAAATATGAAGTATAGGTCTTATTGATAATAAAATTGTATATTTAAAATCTATGTATAAAAAAACTGCAAAGAAATTTATTGAAAAAATGATAGATATCTTTACAGCTTTTTTTGATAAAGTAATAATAAAACATTTCTTAATAAAGAAAGTTGCAACCCATATTATTTTTTATTTATTTCATTATTTTTAATATAGTTTACTAAATTTGAAGGAGTTGTTTTTAAAACTGGTCGTAAGTTATATTTATCTATTATAGGGATGGATTTATTTTCTAATAGTACAAATAATTTCTCGTAGTCTCTGTTTTTTATGTGATTATGTCCTGAAGGATAAATAGTGATAATTGAGTTGTTTTTTAAATTGAATTTTAATCTTATTTTATATCCTTTTTGTGCCCATAACATATGAAATGTCTCATATGACAATTCGACGTTCTTAATATCATTTAGATTTATAGACTTTTTATTTTGCTGTTTTTTGCCCAATAATATTAAAAATGTTTCTAAAAGCATTTGAAGATAATTATTATATGAGTGATTAGTAAGTGATGTTTGATTGATTTCAATGTAATCGGTTATAACTGCTAGAGGAACAACGATAAGCATAGTAGCAATAAAAGCGATAATTCCAATATATACACAGACATTGTTATTTAAATTGCTTACAAATTTTAGTAAACCATAAGTTCCTATTCCTCCAATAAGACCATAAAAAATAAATGCAATAAAATTTACTATAATACTTTTCCTTGTGGCTTTTTTACCAATAATTATTTTTTCATTCATAACAATACCTCCTAATATTTATTATATATGATTTTTAATAAAAAAGGCATTATCTATTAATATTATTTATTAGATATTGCCTTTTATAATTTTTAGCAACATTTAATTTCAGTATAAGAGTTGCTAGGTGTTGATGCAGAAGCTAAAGATGTTAAACTGATATAAATACTTTTGCATTATCCGTAATACTTATTGTTGATGCGGATGATGTACTTGCATCTCTAGATGATCCGCCATCACCACCATTTAATTCCATAAAAATTTCATCTTCAAGAGTTGCATCAAGTGTTAAATCGTTCATTGAGAATTTTTCTTTCATTTTAATCTCTCCTTTCTGGTTTTATTTTAAAATAAATTATTTATTTACTGTATTTTTTTGACATGTAATATCATCTTCCTTTCTATACATATAATAGTCTTTATCGTAAAAAGTTAATATAATTTTGGAATAAAAGTGTTTTTTTTGGCATGAAATGAAGTTTTTTTTGATATGCCTCTGTAAATATGTATTTGATTCTACTTTACTATGTGAAATATAAAAGTTTATAGATTAAATATTATCTTCAAAAAATTGACCAATAATAATTAAATTATATTGGAAATAATGGCTAATGATAATATAATTTATATAAGGAACTATTATTTAGTAATTGTGGGAAGGTGATAAAATGAATTGTTTGATATTAGATGATGATAAAAATTTTTCTTTAAAGTTAAAAAAAGATGTTGAAAAATTTTTAGATAATATTTTTTCTAAATATTCAATTGATATTATTAATGAAAATTTTAATAATATTGCAAATTATGCAAAATGTAATTTAATTTTCGTAGACATTGACTTAAAAGAATCTAACGGAATTGATTTAGTAAAGAAATTACAATTATTGGAAAGCAATGCTACAATTATTTACATTTCTTCAAGACAAGAATTTGTTTTTTCTTCTTTATCTACTACACCTTTTTATTTTGTACGTAAGCAAAATTATGATGGAGATATTAAAGATGTATTTAAACTTTTAAAACATTATTATGAAAAGACAGAGAAAATTATTACTTTTGATTATTATGGTAGAAAAACAAGTATTTTTTTAAGAGATATACATTATATTGTATCGTATGGACATGATATATCAATAGTAACTGATAATGAAGTTTATACTTATAGATCAACTTTAAAAGATATTATTGAATTTATTGGAAGCAATATTATTGTTAGGGTTCAAAAAGCTTATGCAGTCTCATTAATGTTTATTAAGGAAGTAAACGGGATGAATATTATTTTAAAAGATAATACAATGATTCCGATGGGAAAAAGTTATAATAAAATATTTATGATAAAATATAGGGAGTATTTAATTTCATGACTTCGTTTGATTGTGTTATCAACTTTTTTGAGAGTTTTATTTTAAGTTATTTTATTTATAGATATTTTTATTTAAGTTTAAATCAAAGAATAATTACTAATATTATTGTTTTTTTGGAAATTACATTAGGGAATTATTTTTTTTCATCTAGCTTTTTGCCAGTCATTCTTGTAGTATGCACTATGATAGTTTTACTGAGGGTTTTCGGATTAAGAACTACTATAGAGCTTATTGTAATTAACGTATCGATTATGTTGATTGATATGATCTGTAACATGATTGCATTAGTTTTTGTTTCATTTTTAACAACTAGTGGATTTGTTTTTACAAATGTGATTTTAAGATTTAATGTTGCAATTATTATTTCTAAATTTTTATTTTTGTTATTTGCTATCTTATTTTCAAAAATAAAGCTTGACTTAAATGCAAAATTAGATACTAAGCGTTGGACGGGTATCGTAGCTTTGTTTTTTTTAATACTATTAGAAGGTGCCATTTTAATTCAAAATTTAATACAAAACAATATTAATAAATCAAAAATTTTTTTCTGTGTTGTATTAACTGGAATAATATCTATTTTGGTTTGGGAAATGTATAAAAATATATTGTTAGAAAATGATGAAAAAATGCAAATATTGCTAAAAACAGAGGCGATGAAATATAAGAAAGAAAACTATAAAACCTTATCTAAAATGAGCGAAGAAATTTATCAATTGGATCATAATATGAGATATTTATTAATGATGTTAAAATATGCTATTACAAAAAAGAATTATGAGGAAAGTTTACTTTTGATAGATGACTATATAAAAAAATATGATAAATTTAAAATTTTGATAAATACTAATAACCCTTATTTTGATTTTTTGCTTAATCAAGAGTTAAATGCACTTTTAAAAGAAAAAATAGATGTAAATACATTAATATCCATATCACAAAATGATTTTTATTTAAATAAAGAGTATATGGAGTACATCATTTTGATTATTAATACATTTAAAGTAATGACAAAGAAAATAGCTGTAAATATTCAAGAAGTGGAAGGCAACAATTTATTAAATTTATCAATTACCAGAAAAAATAACGAAAAACTAATATTTAATAATAGATTTTATGATTTGATAAATTATCTGGATGCTCAATACACTATAGATTATATTGATGATTTGATTGTTTTTAAAAGTATACAAAAAATGACAAAAAATACATAAACAAAAAAATTAGATAAAATTTAAGGATTTTTTATGAACTACAATACAAATATATATTTTCAATATTTGTATTGTAGTTTTTTAATATTATATAGGGACTGATTATTCCACTCTAATTGATCACTTATTCCGATTAGGTTGATCAAGTATACCGACAGACCAGATCAACTGTTATTTTTTATTAAATTCCGATGGGGTTGATCAATCATTACGATGAACTTGATCATCTAAAAGTTTTGGTTATTAGATACCATCTAAAGCACTTATACAAAAGTTTACTAAGCTATCCTACACTAACAAATTGAGAACATAGGCTTGCTGAGCTGAGTATTCCGCTAATAGAAGACCACTTGTTACGCTAGAAAAGTCCACTTTACCAAAACATGAAATATGTTTATAAAGTCACTAAAATTTAAAATATTCTTCTTGCAATAAATTCCATATATAAAATGCTTAGAAAGTGATTATTAAATATTTTATTTCAATGTCTACATTGTGTTAATCAAGTAACGACATTGCATTAATGAAAATGACGACAATAAAACTTGCTTTTAAACATAGTTTGATTATTATTTTTTTACATTGATTAATTTTCTTTAATACAAATCAATGTAAATATTTTGTAGATACTATGCTTATTTGCATTTTAATTTTATAAGAAAAGGAGTCTCTATTATATGATTGGTCAACCTAATCGGAATGGTTGGTCAGGTCTATCGGAATTGATGATCAGGATTAATCGGTATCACTGGTCAGCTACGCTATAATAATCAGGGACTAATTGAGAATGTAGAAAATTATTTTAGAAAATTTAAAAGTATGTATTTTTTTAAATTAATTTCATGCCATATAAAGTCATTTTATTCCAAAAAAGAAAATGTAGGGCTCTTAATCATTTATAATTACTGTGAGGTGATTAAATGCTTTATATTTTGAACTATCTAATAGAAAATAAATATATTGATGAGGCAGATACGCTTTTTTTTAAATATTGTATAGAAGTAACGGTTTTTAATTTTTTTTCAGTTATATCCATAATCATAATTGCAATGCTTAATAATGAACTTGAAATAGGAATTAGCTTTTTATTAACATTTATTGCTATTAGAACTAATTTAGGCGGTTTTCATTGCAAAACACCTGTAAAATGTTTAATGCTATTCCCAATTCTATATTCACTAACTGGACTTGTCAAAAATATTATTACTATTAAATTATTTTATTATTTATCATTTATTTCAATATTGCTTTTGTTTTTAGCAAAACCAATAAAAAATAATAAAGAAATTATAAATGATGATTATAACAAATGTAAGAAACGGTTACACATAGCTTTAAAATGTATAGTTGCCATTAATTTAATTTCATTTATATCCAATATTTTTAATTCGATAGTGATTGGAGTTGATATTGCAGTTGTATTATCTTTAATTTTATATATTGCTAAATATTTAGAAATGAGGAATTAAAAACATTGAGAGAACAATTTGAATTATATATTTTAGGAGAAAAAAAAACAAAAATGCTAATATTGTTTGTTTTTATATGGAGTCTAATCTTATTTTTAGATTTATTTATCTTTGATTATTCTTTACTACTAATTTTAATGAATATTTTATTTATTGATATTTTAATTAAGTGTAATAAAAATAACTATTGGATCATTAGGCAAGATAGTATTGAGATTATATGTATAGAAAATATTCTTACATTTATTAAATTTATTTTTTTTCAAAAAAAAGTTATTGTTTTATTTAAGGACATAGATCAAGTTAAGATTGTTAGGAGAGATAAATATTTGGTACTTGTATTGCAAGTGAATAATAAGCACTATAATTTAAAAATATTTAATAATTCAAAACAATTAAAAATAACTTTAGATTACTTGGCTTCAAAAGGAATTCTTATAGAACTATAAATATTAGCTTTAATCCCTTGATAAATTATTTAAGAAAGGAATTGATAAACATGAAGACTATAATTGGAAATAAAAGTTCAGGGTGGTCATATGACTCAGAAAATAATACAATTATTCTTTCTGAATATGTAAGCACTTTTGAAAAAATATTTCAAAAAAAGACAGGAGTGACTACGCTATTTGTTGATCATATTGATCGAATCAAGGTTTATTATACTAACACACCTATGCCACCTTACGGACAAATAGGACATTATATCTATTTTAAAATATTAGGAAAAGATGGCTCTAATGTGAGCTTTAGAGCATATTATGGTGAAAAAACAAAAGAAAAATTTTTGAAGACATTCGATATATTAAAAAACGTTGTGTGTATTGAAGATGAGAATAATTTGATTGACAATATAAGAAATAATAATATTGCTGCATATATTGAAAAATTAGAAAAGAGTAAGAGGTAATCATACAATTATTTCTTAATTTATAATAGGAGCAGAAAAATGAAAATGGTTAATTTTACATTTAATATGTTAAAAAAAGAAAAAAAAAATAGTATTGGTTATACTATATCTTTATCTTTTGTTATTGCTATTATTTATGTTTTTTTTAATGTTTTTGTAAATCCGTATATTTCAAAATGGGTAGAAAACTATGGATCTTTTAGTCTAAATATGATGATTGCTTCTTTAACTGTTCTATCAATGTTGATTTTCTTAATTATATTAATGATGAATATTAATAATTATTATTTGATGAGTAAAAAAAGGGAATTGGCTTTATTGATTTTATTTGGAGGAACTAGAAAGAAAATAACTCTATTTTATACTATACAAAATATTATGCTTTTTTGTATAAGTATGATTTTAGGAATTATAATAGGAAGTTTGCTACTTCCTATCGTACAAAGTTTTGTGTATTTTTATTTATCTATCAATAGTAGTATATTTTTCTTTTCTATAGGTGCATTAAAGCAAACCATTCAAATATCAATATGTTTAATGATTACAATATTTGTCGTTAATTACATCTATATATTTCAATATAAAGAAGAGATTATATACTTGTTGAAAACTCAAGTTATAAAATCATTTAATGACGAAAGATGGATCAAATTAGATAAATTTGTTTATTTATTTTTATATATTTTAGGATTAATAATGATTTATACAGGTGAACATCTAGTGTTTGGTTATATTATTTTTTCTTTAATAGGTAGTTTTGGCGTATATGGGTTAATAAAGTATTCAATTCCAGAATTATTAAAGAATTATACAAAAAAGATAGTTTTTACAAATAGCATTTTGAGTATTGCTAGCAGTTTAATTAGAGAACAGTTTATGCAATCTGCTTTTATTTCAAATATGATTGTTATGAGTTCAACAATTTTATTGTCGTTTTCATTAGCAATGTATAATGAACCAGGTGAATATATTAAGATTATTTTGGAATTTTTTATAATAAATATTATATTAAATTTGGTTTCATATTTTAGATATAATATAGAATCTAAAAAAAGAAAAAGTATGTATAAAACACTTGGCAGTTTAGGGTATAAGAAAAAAGATATTTACTCAGTTATGAAATATGAAGTAGTAGGATATTATGGATGCATTGTATTTTTGGGAATAATTTATATAATATCAATATTATTAGAATACATTTTACATTATGATTTTCCAATAAATGATAGTATTATTATATGCATTTTATTTTTACTTCCTAACGTAATCAGTTGTTATATGGTGTTAAAGAAACAAGAAAAATTAATAAAGAATTAGGGGATGAATACAATGGAAAATGTAATTTTTGATATTAATCATATTTATAAGATTTATGGAGAAATGAATGATGAACCTATTATTGCAGTAAATGATGTTTCATTAAAAATAAGTAAAGGTGATTTTTTAAGTATCATGGGTCGTTCAGGTTCAGGGAAAAGTACATTGATTAATTGTATTTCAACTATAGATAGACCTTCAAAGGGAAATATTATAATAAATGGTAAAAATGTATTAGATATGCATGATGATGAAATAAGTGAATTTAGAAGAGACAAACTAGGTTTTATATTTCAAAATTACAATTTATTAGAATCGTTAACAATATTTGAAAATATATGTTTACCTTTATCATTTAATTATGAAAAAGGCACTGGAAAAGATATAAAGAAAAATATGATAGAAAATATAGCTGAAGAATTATATATTCGAAATATATTGAATAAGTATCCATCAGAATGTTCGGGTGGTCAAAGACAAAGAACTGCAATCGCTAGAGCATTGGTTTCTAATCCATCAATTTTAATAGCAGATGAGCCAACTGGCAACCTAGATAGTAAAAATTCTAAAGAACTTATGAATGTTTTACAAAGATTAAATAAAGAAAATGGTATTACAGTTATTGTTGTTACTCATGATCCATTAATTGCATCTTATTCATCAAGAATGTTATATATCGAAGATGGTAAAATAAAAAATACAATTAATCGAAATGAGAAGAATCAAAAAGAATTTTATAACACTATTATGAAATTCAATGAGCAACAGGAAATTTAAACTTATAATCTTAAGAAGGAAGTTAATTATGAAATTATTAGCGAGTGATATAGATGGAACATTATATAGAAATTATTTTGTTAGTAATGATATCAAAAAATTTATAGATGAATTTGCGAAGAGAAATATATTTATCCTTGCAACAGGAAGGAATTTCTTTAATTTCTTACTTTTTATAAAAAAGGAAGAAATTCAGTATAACTATAGTATTTTGTGTAATGGTGCTTTTGTATTAGATAATAATTTTAAAGTCATATTAAATAAGAAATTTAAAAAGATATATATTAAAGATATCTTATATAATTTATATCTTATGGAAAAAAATACTGAAATAATTGCTTCACATGAATTTGAACAAATAATCCATTTGCCTTATGAAAAAATCGAAACATTTTATGCAAGATTGCCTGATCAAATCAATAGTCTTAATTTGAAATTGCCAAAAAACAACAATAAATTTATAAATTATTTAAAAAAGAAAGAAGATTTATCTTTTGAATACAATAATAATTATATAGATATTATTCCTAAAAATATAAATAAAGGAATGGCAGTAGAATTAATTAGAAAAAATTTAAAAATAAAAAGAGAGGACACTTTTGCAATAGGTGATTCCGAAAATGACTTTAGTATGTTCGATGTAGTAGAAAACAGTTTTTATATTAATAAGAAAAAAGTCAATAGTGCAAAATATAATGTAAGTTGTTTTGAGGAACTTATAAATCATATGATTATGGAAAAAAAATAAAATACTTAGAATTAAAAATTTAGGTAATATAGATTTTATTTTAATATATTATTCGAATTGAAAATTTCTAATATTATTGTTAATTTAAAAATTAAATAGTATTTTTAACAGGATAATATTATATTTTTGAAAAAAACATGAGAAATACTAGAGTAATCAAATACTCAAAATAGCATAGCTCATGTTTTTTTAGTATAAAATATATATTTTAATAAAGATATATTCATATTAAGAAAATTAGCACTATTCAAGGAAAAATATTTAAAAATTGGATATGTGAAATGTGATAAAATATAAATTCATATTTAAAATAATATACATTAATAAAACATGCTGTAAGTAAATATTTTTATATATTTTTTATAGGTGTTGTTGCGTCCCATCTGTTCAAGAGCCTTTCTGATTTCCGGCTGAAAGATGATAGCAATAACAACAACTGCTGCCTCGAAAAATGTTCGCAACAGGGATGAAAGCATAACAAGACCAAACAGAGACGAAAGAAAATAAACTATCAGGAGCATAATTACACCTTTGAGAAGCTGAACTGCTCTTGTTTCCTGAATAAGCTTGAACAGTCCGAAAATCAACAGTGCAATTGCAAGAATATCGACAATATCTCTTAGCTGTATAGTCTTGATAATGGAAAGAATGCTGTTAAATATTTCCAATCTGCTTTCCCCTTCCTTTATTTTTAAATTCCTCGTTATTATTCTAACATACTTTTGTTATTAATTGCAACCTTTTTAAATTGTTTTTTTCTGTTTGTTGTTCTTAGAAATACGACTTACGGCATTTGCAAAATATACAACATCATTTTTTGTTGTAAATGCCGATACAACAGCTCTTACGGTTCCTGTATCCTGAGTGCCGAAGCTTTTGTGTGCAAGGGGCGCACAATGAAGTCCTGCTCTTACGGCAATGTTGTAGCTGTCATTAAGAATTTTTGCAACTGTTTCACTTTCGGTATTTTTAATATTAAAGGAAATTACAGGAACGCTGTGATTTTTCTCAGGCATTTTGGTGTATAATATTACATTTTCCGCTTTTTCAAGCCTTTTGTAGAGCATTTGTGCAAGACTTAACTCGGAATTATATATCCTGTCTGTTTTTTTGTTCAGGACAAACTTTATTCCTGCATTAAGCCCTGCTATTCCCGGAAGATTCGGCGTTCCGCTTTCGTACTTATCGGGGAGAATTTCAGGCTGATTGAGGTTTGCGGAATCACTTCCAGTTCCTCCCTGAATAAGACTGTCCGGAGTTGTTTCGTTGTTTATAATAAGCAAGCCTGTTCCCATCGGTCCGTAAAGCCCTTTGTGACCTGCGGTGCAGAGAAAATCAATGCAACTGTCAGAAAGGTTTATATCTGCTGTTCCTGCACTTTGTGCGGCATCTACACAAAAAAGGATGCCGTTTAATCTGCAAAGAGCGCCTATTCTTTCTATCGGAAGTTTGATGCCGAATACATTTGAAGCATGGGTACAGATTACAAGTTTTGTGTTAGATTTGAATTGTTTCCTGAAATTCTCGATTGTTTGTTCATCATCATAAGGCACACATTCGGCAACGGAATATTCAATCTTATTTTTCTTGAGTGTTTCAAGCGGCCTGACGACAGCATTGTGCTCAAGCGATGAAATTACGGCATGATCACCCTGTTTTAATATGCCTTTAATAACCGTGTTCAAAGCCGTTGTGCAGTTAAGCGTGAATATTATATTTTCTGGATTTTCCGAGCCAAAAAGTTTTGCGGCATTATCTCGGCAGGAATACATTATTTCGGATGATTTTACCGACATTTTGTGACCGCTTCTTCCCGGATTTGCTCCGTAGTAGGACATAGCTTCATTGATCGCTTTTCTTACGGATAAGGGTTTCGGAAAGGTGGTTGCACCGTTGTCAAAATATATCATAAGGTATCAACAGCGGCTGTCCCTTTAACAGCAATACCGTTACTCCTGATAATTTCCAATGCCCTTTCAAAATTTCCCGGGACATAAAGGCTGTATCCGCATGATTTTCGATTGAGGTGTATAGGAGTTCTTACAAGCCCTGATTTAATATTGTTTTTTAAAAGTAGGTTACGGCTCTTCATGGCAAGAGTTACCGAGCCGAATATTATTAAATTATTTTCCATAACTTCCACCCTTTGTTAAATCTTTGTGACATTTCAAAACAATATATCACACTACATATTATGAAAGTAGTCAAAGTTTGGACATAAAAGAAAGCACGGCTTTTATGCCGTGCTTAAAAGTGTTATTTTTCAGTTCATTTTTTCAGAAAGAAGGTTGCCCATGTTGTACATACCTGCTTTCTGATCTTTAAGAAATACTGCCGCATTAACAGCACCGACAGCGAAAACTTCTTTTGACTGAGCCTGATGAGAGATTGTTACAACCTCATCGTGACCTGCAAAGATAACTTCGTGTTCGCCTACAATTGTGCCGCCTCTTACGGAATGAATACCGATTTCGTTCTTTGAACGCTTTCTGCGGTAGCTGTGTCTGTCATAGACATACTGCGGATCTTCGTCAAGCTGTTCCGAAATTCCGTCTGCAATCATAAGAGCTGTTCCGCTCGGAGCGTCAAGCTTGAGATTATGATGCTTTTCAACGATTTCAATATCGAACTGGTTTCCGAGAATTTTTGCTGCCTCTTTTGAAAGCTCAATAAGAAGATTGATGCCGAGTGACATATTACCTGAATAGAAAACAGGAATTGTCTTTGCCGCATCTTCGATTTTTGCAATCTGATCTTTTGAAAAGCCTGTTGTGCAGATAACACAAGGTACTTTGTTATTAACTGCATACGAAAGCATACCGTCAAGAGCTGCAGGATTTGAAAAATCAATGATTACATCAGGTGTTTCGGTTGCCTCGTCAAAAGTCTTGAAAACATCAAAATCATAATTACTTTCACCGAATGCGTCAACACCGAACAAAACATTGCAATCCTCACGGCCCTGAACAGCCTGTGCCACAAAGCAGCCCATTTTACCGTTACAACCGACTATTGCTGTATTTACCATTTTTATTCCCCTTTAAACTTCTTGAATTTCAAACGGATCAAAGGTTGATTATTTAACCTTCTTGCTTAAAAGGTCATACTTCTCCATGCAATCCTTGAGGTCATGGTAACCCTGAACGCTCATGGGAACGAGCGGAAGTCTGCATTCGCCTGCTTCATAACCGAAGAGGTTCATGGCAGTCTTTACCGGGATCGGGTTAACATCGCTGAAAAGCATATGCATAAGCTCAAGATAGTGGAAGTTAAGCTTCTGTGCCTCTGCAAAGTCATTGTCAAGGCAAAGCTGACAGATGTCATGCATTTCTTTTGGGCAGATGTTTGCAAATACAGAGATAACACCGAGAGCACCGAGTGACATGAAAGGAACAGTCTGGTCATCGTTACCTGAGTAGATGTCAAGATTGTCACCGCAAAGTGAACGGATGAGAGCAACCTGAGAGATGTCGCCGCTTGCCTCTTTTGCGGCAACGATGTTAGGATGCTTGCAAAGCTCCTGATAAGTCTTTGGCTTGATGTTACAGCCGGTTCTTGAAGGAACATTGTAAAGAATAATCGGAATATCAACCGAATCTGCAACAACGTTGAAGTGTCTTACAAGACCCTGCTGAGATGTTTTATTGTAGTAAGGAGTTACGCAGAGAAGTGCGTCAACGCCTGTGCTTGCGGCAGATTTTGAGAGCATAACGGCTGTTGAGGTATCGTTACTGCCTGTACCTGCAATAACAGGAATTCTGCCGTTTGTCTTTTCTGCAACGAAAGAAATTGTTTCGCAATGCTCTTTTTCCGAAAGAGTTGCAGCCTCACCTGTTGTACCGCATACAATAATTGCATCGGTACCGTTTTGAACATGAAATTCTACGAGATCGCCGAGAACATCGTAGTTTACGCTTCCGTCAGACTTCATAGGAGTGATAAGTGCAACACCTGAGCCTGTAAAAATGTGGTTAGACATAATTTACCTCCGTAAGTAATCAGTCCATGTAGCCCTCAGCACAAAGGAGCTCTGCAAGAAGAACTGCACCGCCTGCTGCGCCTCTTAATGTGTTGTGTGACATACAAACGAACTTGTAATCATATTGAGTATCAGGTCTTAATCTGCCAACCGATACTGCCATACCGTTTTCAAGATTTCTTTCAGATTTAATCTGCGGACGGTCGGGTTCTGTGAAGTAGTGGAGAAAATGCTTTGGCGCACTCGGAAGATCAAGCTCCTGTGCTCTGCCGCTGTAGTTTGACCAAATGTCAATAATTTCTTCGACAGTAGGTTTCTTTACGCCGTCCTTAAATGACATAAATACAGCTGCTGTGTGACCGTCAGATACGGGAACACGGATGCACTGTGATGTGATTGAAATATCATCGGTTTTAACAATCTTGTCGCCTTCAATCTTACCCCAGATTTTAAGCGGCTCCTGCTCCGACTTCTCTTCCTCACCGCCGATGTAAGGAATAACATTATCTACCATTTCAGGCCATGTCTTGAATGTTTTGCCTGCGCCTGAAATTGCCTGATACGTGCAGGCAAGAACCTTGTCAACGCCGAGTGCCTTTAAAGGATGAATTGCAGGAACATAGCTCTGAAGTGAGCAATTGGACTTAACTGCAACAAAGCCTCTTTTTGTGCCGAGACGCTTTCTCTGAGCGTCAATAATCTTAATGTGGTCGGCATTAATTTCAGGAATAACCATAGGAACATCATCTGTAAAACGATGAGCACTGTTGTTTGATACGATAGGACATTCAGCCTTTGCATATCTGTCTTCGAGATCACGGATTTCATCCTTCTTCATATTAACTGCGCAGAAACAGAAATCAACCTGTGATGCAACCTCTTCAACATTTTCAGCGTCAACAATAACCATATCCTTGTACTTCTCAGGAAGAGGAGCAGTCATATGCCATCTGCCTTCAACTGTTTCACCGTATGTTTTGCCTGCACTTCTCTTACTTGCGGCAAGAACAGTAACCTCAAACCACGGGTGATTCTCAAGAAGAAGTGTAAAACGCTGACCTACCATACCGGTAGCGCCGATAATACCGACTTTATACTTTTTCATAATAATTCCTCCGAATTAAACAAATTTTAAAAAAGCGGTTGCCTTATTCAAACAAATATTATATTATATGAAGAGATGTCTGAAAACACGACTGTTTGTCGATTATGCAAACTGCTCATAATAAGATAATATATCATTTTAAAAGGGTAATGTCAATTATTTTGAGAATTTTACAGGACAAATACTTGTGTTTTACAAAGATTTTTGACAGAACAGCTTTTAAAAAGCAATTTTAGTTCTTGAAAGGAAATAAAATGAAGACTAGTGATTTTTATTACGATTTGCCTAAAGAGCTTATCGCACAGACTCCGCTTGAACCGAGAGACAGTTCAAGACTGCTTGTGCTTGACAGAGAAAAACAAACTCTGGAGCATAAACATTTTTATGACATTATTGATTATCTTAACGAGGGTGACCTTCTTGTTGCTAACGATTCAAGAGTTTTGCCTGCAAGAATTTACGGTATCAAAGACGAAACAGGTGCAAAAGTTGAATTTCTGCTTTTGAAGCAGGTTGCGAACAACCGTTGGGAAACACTCTGCAAACCCGGTAAAAAAGCAAGAGTAGGCACAAAATTTTCGTTTGGTAACGGGATTTTGCGTGCAACAGTTGTTGATGTTAAGGATGACGGCAACAGAATAGTTGATTTTGACTGTGAAGAGAATTTTTTTACTACTCTTGACAAAATCGGTCAGATGCCTCTTCCGCCTTATATTACAGCCGAGCTTAAGGATAAGGAACGCTATCAGACGGTTTACAGCCATGAACTCGGTTCTGCGGCAGCTCCGACGGCAGGACTTCACTTTACAACCGAGCTTATGGACAGAATCAAGGCTAAAGGTGTAAAGATTGCGTATGTTACACTTCATGTGGGACTCGGTACATTCAGACCGGTTAAGGTTGATGATGTTACAAAGCATAAAATGCACAGCGAGCATTACGAAGTCCCCGAAGAAACCGCAAAGCTCATAAATGAAACTAAGAAAAACGGCGGACGGGTTATTGCAGTAGGTACAACATCCTGCAGAACGCTTGAAAGTGTTGCGGCAATGTACGGAGAAGTCAAACCCTGTGAGGGATTTACGGATATTTTTATTTATCCTGGATTTGAATTTAAGGTGCTTGACGGACTTATTACTAACTTTCATCTTCCCGAAAGTACACTCATTATGCTTGTATCCGCTTTTGCGGGATATGATTTTATTATGAATGCATACAAAGAAGCTGTAAAGGAAAAGTACAGATTCTTCTCTTTCGGTGACGCTATGTTCAAAGGAGGATTTTAAGGATTTATGTTTAAGGTAATTAAAAAGGAAGGCTGCGCAAGACGAGGCGAATTCGTTACGGTTCACGGTACGGTTCAGACTCCCGCCTTTATGAATGTTGCAACATGCGGTGCAATCAAGGGTGCTGTTTCTGCGCTTGATTTAAAGAATATAAAATGTCAGGTTCAGCTTTGCAACACCTATCATCTGCATCTTCGTCCGGGTGATGAAAAGGTTAAGCAAATGGGCGGACTTCACAAATTTACAAGGTGGAACGGTCCTATCCTTACCGACAGCGGCGGATTTCTCGTTTAGGCGCTCTTCGATCTGCGCATGATT